>Ga0114993_10003350_pt1 | contig 16676 bp, 13 predicted proteins | sample ArcticOcean_MG_C_FD_87042 | JGI IMG/M metagenome (GOLD analysis project Ga0114993, IMG submission 87042) | Marine microbial communities from western Arctic Ocean - ArcticOcean_MG_CB2_150 | ecosystem: Environmental > Aquatic > Marine > Oceanic | place: Arctic Ocean: Canada Basin | collected...
AATTTATTTTCAAGTCCATATAAAGTGTTCGAAATTGGTATTTTCATATCCGCATCATACAGAATCATTTTAGTCAATCCGTTTTTAAAACGTATAATGGAATGAACTTGTGATTGGGGATGTATAACAATTTTGTATTTTTTTTTATCAAAATCAAAAAATTTAAAAGCCTCAATTAACTCAAAAACCTTGTTCATCATGTTTGAAGAATCAACAGATATCTTTTTACCCATTTTCCAATTTGGATGCTTTACAGCTTGATTTGGTTTGATGTTCCTAAATTTATTTAATGGTAAATTTAAAAATGGACCTCCTGATGCAGTGATTATTATTTCTTTGATATCAGAGTTATTTAAATTTTTTGTAAGTTCCATAATAGAATAATGTTCAGAATCTACTGGCAAAACTTTAGTTCCATACTTCTTAATAATTTTAGATAAAATTTCCCAGGCACAAATTATAGTTTCCTTATTTGCTATAGCCACAACCTTGCTAATCTTTATTGCATCAATTGTGGGTTGTAGACCTGCTAAACCAACTATACATGACATCGTATAATCAATTTTTTTATTAATTATTTTGCTTAAAGACGTATTGCCTGAGTAAACCTTTGTTTTAGTTTTTCTTAGCAAAAATTTAACTTTTTTAAAATAATTTTTATTATAAATTAACACATTTTTTGCATTTAAATCTATTGCTTGCTTAACTAAATCCTTGTAGTTGCTGTTCGCTGATAAAAAAGTTATTTCAAAGTTTTTTTTATCTTTCTTTATTATATCTAAAGTAGATTTGCCAATAGACCCTGTTGAACCAAGTATTGCAATTTTTTTTTTCATTGATTTAATATTATTAGGAAGTAATTATTAAATCCAGATTCATAAAAATAAGCATAAGGTAATACAAAAATTATACCATCAATTCGATCTAGAATTCCTCCATGACCAGGTAAAATTTTACCAGTATTTTTAATCTTAGCTTTTCTTTTTAGGTAAGATATTAATAGATCACCTATTTGGCAAATTAAAGAAATGTGTAAACAAAATATTAAGTTTACGAATGAAAATATATAATCATCATTAGCATATTCAAAAATAATTAAAGGAAGTATTGAAAAAATAAATGAGCCTACAGTTCCTAATATTGTTTTATTAGGACTAATCTTTGTTAATTTTTTTACACCAATATTTTTACCAACAATATAACCTCCGGTATCTGAAGATATGCATATTAACAAAACATAAAAAAAGAATACTGGTCCATGTAATAAATAAAATGCTATTGATGTTGGTGAAAAAAGAAGAAATAAATAAAAAAGCCCTAAAATTTGATATATAAAGTTTTTACCAAATATTCGAAGCAAAATATTTGAGAGCTCTCGATAAACAAAAAATGAAATTGTAAGAATTGAAATTATAAAAATATTTTTATCTATAAAAATACATAAAATTACAATTAAAAATAAAATTATTGAAGTGATTATTCTTTTTTTATATTCTTTAATCATTATATTTTTCCAAAGTTTCTCTTTACTTTATTGAAATTAATTATAATTTTATTGAAGCTATTTTCATTAAAATCTGGCCAAAGTTTGTTTACAAAAAAAATCTCTGTATAAGCCAATTGCCATAACAAAAAGTTGCTTAATCTTTTGGTGCCGCCAGTTCTAATTAAAATTTCTGGGTCTGGGATATTTTTTGTATACAGGTGACTTTGAAAATTCTTAATATTAATCTCTTTTTTATTTTTAGTTATAATATTTTTGCAGGCATTAATTATCTCTTCTTTGGAGCCATAATTCAATGCTAAATTTAAAGTTATAATTTTATTTTTAAGTGTTTTTTTTTCTACAGTTTTGATAATTTGCACTACGTCTTTTGGCAAACCACTTTTTTTTCCAATAATATTAATTTTAATTCCTTGTTTAACTATTTTATTTAAGTTTTTTTTTAAAGAATTTCTAATTAAATCAAAAAGAAAATTGATTTCTGCGTGTGGTCTATTCCAATTTTCTGTGGAAAATGTGTAGAGTGTTAAATATTGAATTTTTTGCTTTATAGATGCTTTTATCACTTTTTCTACAGCTTTTAAGCCTTTTAAATGTCCGTAATTTCTTGAACCTCTTTTTTTTAAACCCCATCGCCCATTACCGTCCATGATGATCGCGACATGATTTAATTTGTTCATATTGTCATAATTTCTTTCTCTTTATCTTTTAATTTTTTTTCAAGTTCTGTAATTTGTACATCAGTTATGTTTTGAATTTTTTTCTCAGAATTATTGCATTCATCTTCACCAATTTTTTTATCTTTGAGATCTTTTTTTAATAAATCGTTAGCTTCTCTTCTAATATTTCTAATTGAAATCTTTGCTTTTTCAGCAAGGCCGCCCATAATTTTTTTGAGTTCTGTTCTTCTTTCTTCATTTAAACTAGGAATTGGAATTCGCATTAGCTGGCCGTCAATTTGTGGATTTATTCCTAGATTTGATTTTTGTATAGCAGAATCAATTGCAGCCACATTACTTTGATCCCACACCTGAACATTTAGAAGTCTAGGTTCTGGTGCTGATATGGTGGATAATTGGTTTATTGACATTTTTTGCCCATAAACTTCAACTTTAATAATATCTAACATTGCAGCGTTAGCTCTTCCAGTTCTAAGTGTGCTGAGGTCACTAGTAAAAACTTCAAAAGCCTTTTTCATTTTAAGATCACAATTTTTTATTGTCTCTTCTGGTGTCATGATTTTAGACTCCTTCACCTACTTTAAATCTAATAAATTTTTTAATTTTAATTTTATTATTTTGAGAAGCTTCCTTGATAATATCTTTTACTTTTTTTTTTGGCTCTTTTATCCATTCTTGATTCAAAAGAGTATTGTCAGAAATAAATTTATTAAGCTTACCAAGGGCAATTTTGTCAATAATATTTGAATCCTTTCCACTATTTTTTAATTCTTCAGTAATTATCTCTTTTTCTTTATTTAAAAGATTTTGATCAAGACCTTCTTTGTCAATTGCTAGAGGAGATGTTGCGGCTATATGCATTGTTAAGTCTTTACCAAACTTTAACACTTCTTCACTTTTGTTTGTAACCTCTAAACTTAATAAAACACCTATTTTTCCTACATTTTTTTTGATTGCAGAATGTATATATGAAAAATTAATAAAATTATTTGATTTTATCATATCGCATCTCCTAATTGTAATTTTTTCACCAATTTTAGATATTAATGAAATAAGATTATCTTTAACTTTTTTTTTATTTTCCATATCTAAATCTGGAACATTTTTTATATCTCCAGAAGCAGTAAAAACAAGTTCTGACACCTTTTCAACAAAATTTATAAATTCACTATTTTTAGCAACAAAATCAGTTTCGCTGTTTACTTCTAGTATAGAAAAACTATTATCTTTTTCAAAAATAGAAATTAACCCATCCGAAGCGACTCTTTCCATCTTTTTGTTTACTTTTGCAATACCTTTTTTTCTTAAAAATTCTATTGCTTTTTCTACATCACCGTTGCTTTCATCAATTGCAATCTTGCAATCTTTAAAACCAACTCCTGTGATTTCTCTTAATTTTTTTACTTTATATAATATGTTTTCAGATGACATAAGAAAATTATTATTTTTCTTTTTTGGAAGCGAGCGATTTTACTTTTGAAAAAAATGATTTTGACGCTTTTTTGACTACATCAGTTTTGGTTTCTTTTGCAATAGATACTTCTTTTTTATTTGGTGTTTCTTTTTTAGAATCTTTAATATCTAAAACTTTTTCATCCTTAGGTTTTTTGTTTAAATTTAATTCTATTTCTTGAGGTGCGTGCTTTTGAGCATCTAGAATTGTTTGTTTTATTAATTCACAATATAAACTAATAGCTCTTCTTGCATCATCATTTCCAGGTATTGGAAAATCTATGCCTGTTGGATCTGAATTCGTATCAACAATAGCTACAATCGGTATCTTTAATTTAAACGCTTCTTTGACAGCTAAATCTTCGACGTTTGTGTCAATAATGAATATCATATTTGGAATTTTTTTCATCTCAGCTATTCCACCTAGTGATCTCTCAAGCTTATCTCTTTGAATGCCCATTTTTAGATTTTCTTTTTTTGTAAAACCTGTGTTTTCTTTTTGCAAGTCTATGGTAAGTTTTTTATATCTACTTATAGAATTTGATATTGTTTTCCAATTAGTAAGCATTCCACCTAACCATCTGTGATTGACGTAAAATTGATCAGTATCTTTTGCAAGTTTAGCAACGGTTTCTGAAGCCTGCTTTTTAGTAGAAACAAAAAGCATTTTGCCTCCTGCTGCAATACATTTGTGTATTTCAACAAATGCTGAGTTAGCCATTTCCAAAGTTTGCACTAAATCAATTATATGTATAGAATTTTTTGAACCAAAAATGAATTTACTCATTTTGGGATTCCATCTAAATGTTTTGTGTCCTAGATGAACGCCAGCTTCTAATAATTCCTTTATATTAACACTTGGTAACTTCATATTTTTTCCCGGTTATTCCACCACAATTTTTTTCCAGTTAAGGACCGGAGGTTTTACAACCGAAAATTGTGTGCGTATTTAATGTCGATGTTCTACTAGTTATATGAGTAAAATACAATATAAATTAAACACTAATTTTCTTTATATAATGCTCTTTATTTAAATATTTAAACATTTGATAGTCAAATTTCCTTTTATCTTTTAGTTCAAATAAATAGCTTTTATTTTCCTTTTTATAGAAAATTTTAATCTTAGATGTTCCTTTTTCTTTAATTGCATCATATAGTTTTTTTAAATCTTCCTCATTATTAACTTCTATGTTGACGTTTGTATAATTTTCCTTTGTAATTTTATCTAAACTTATAACTTTTCTGACATTAATTCTTCTAAATCTATTATTTTCATTTTCTTTATCTTTGATGACAGTTAAAATAAAAGATCTGCCTTCTATTAAATGATCTCTATTTAACTCTAAAATTTCAGAAAATAAAAAAAGTTCAAATACTTTACTTAGATCACTAAATTTAACTATTGCAAAAGCTGTACCTTTAGCTGTCTTTTTTTCTTTTATTGACATTACTGTTCCAGCTACAAAACATTCTTTTTCAGCACTTAATTCAAAGTTGTTAAAAGTTTTTACGTTATATTGCGAAAGTAAAGTTTCATAATCGTTTAATGGGTGATCTGATATATAAAAACCGATCGATTCAAATTCTTTAGAAAGAATTTCATCATTAAGCCAGCTAGATGTATTTTTGCCTTGAATTAAATATGAAATTTTATGTGTATCGTCCTTAAAAAGGCTAGATTGATTTAAGATTTTATTTTCATATATATTTTTTGAATTTTGAATAATATTAGGAATGTTATCATAAAGTGATTTTCTATTACTAAAAATTGAATCAAATGCACCAGCTTTTACTAAACCTTCAAGTTGAAGTTTATTAATGTTTTTCGGATTAGTTCTATTTATGAATTCGCTTATAGACTTAAATTTTCCATTTTTTTCCCTTTCTTCAACTACTTGAGATATTGCTTCAAACCCAACATTTTTTATTGCTCCAAGCGAATAAAATAGAATGTTTTCTTTTGGCACAAATTCAGCAAAACATTTATTAATACAAGGTCTTTGGACTTCTATATTAAGTCTTTTAAGTTCTTCAAAAAATTCACTAAGTTTATCTGTGTTTGATAATTCGTTTGACATTGATGCAGCAATAAATTCATTTGGATGGTAAGTTTTAAGATATGCTGTTTGATAAGCTATCATAGCGTATGCAGCTGCATGACTTTTGTTAAATCCATATTCAGCGAAAGGTTCAATTTTTCTAAAAATAAAATTAGCAGTTTCTTTTGGTATACCATTTTTAACAGCTCCATTAACAAATCTTTCTTTTTGTTTTTCTAATTCAGCTCTTTTCTTTTTTCCCATAGCTTTTCTTAAAATATCTGCTTCTCCCGCTGTAAATCCGGCAAGGACCTGAGCTATTTGCATTACTTGTTCCTGATATATCATTACTCCATACGTTGGTTCTAAAATTTTTTTAATTTTAGGGTGAAGATAATCAGGCTCTTTTTGTCCATGTTTGCATTGATTATAAGTTGGAATATTACTCATCGGGCCAGGTCTGTAGAGAGCCACCAATGCAATAATATCATCAAATTTATTTGGCTTCATGTTTACTAATGCATCTCTCATTCCAGTGCTTTCTAACTGAAACAAACCTACTGTATGGCCTAAGCTCAAAAGTTCAAAAATTTTTTTATCATCAAGTTTAATTTTATTAATATTTAGGATAATTTTTTTTTCCTTTAGTAATGCTATCGTCTTGCTGATTACTGTAAGAGTTTTTAATCCTAGAAGATCAAATTTAACCAAGCCAGCATTCTCTGACGCATACATATCAAATTGAGTTGATGGAAGAAGTGAGTTTGATGAAGGATCTTTATATAGAGGGACAAATTCAGCAAGATTTTCTTCTGGTATAACAACGCCAGCAGCATGAGTTGCCATATTTCGATTCAATCCTTCTAGTTTTTTTGATATTTCAACAAGCTTTTTTACTCTTGGATCTTTGTTTTCTTCTTTTTTTATTCTAGGCTCTTGTGCTAAAGCTTTTTCTAATGACAATGGGCGTGAAGGATCAAAAGGAATCATTTTACATAAAAAATCTACATACCCATAGGGCAAACCTAACACTCTACCAATGTCTCTAAAAGCCATTCTAGCTTTAAGTTTTCCAAATGTAATTATATGAGCGACACCTTTGCCGTATTTTTTTTTAAGATATTCAAAAACTTTATCTCTTTTTTCCTCACAAAAATCTATATCAAAATCAGGCATTGAAACTCTATCTGGATTTAAAAATCTTTCAAAAATTAAATCAAACTTTATAGGATCAATATCAGTAATAGAAAGAGCCCACGCAACTAGAGATCCAGCTCCTGAACCTCGGCCAGGTCCAACTGGTATATTATTTTTTTTCGCCCACTTAATATAATCTGATACAATAAGAAAATAACTAGAATATTTCATTTTTGATATAATGCTAATTTCATGTTTTAATCTTTTGTTATAAATATCATTTATATCTTCAATTTTTTTATTTTTGCTTTCTGGATAAACGTATTCATTTAATTTTTCTTTCAATCCTTGGGTTGAATCTTCAATTAATAAATCGTCAATATTTTTGGTTTCATTTTTTTGAATATTTGGAAGAACGGGTTGTGAATTAACTGGCCTATAAGATATTCTGAATGGAAAATTTTCATTATTTTTTAGCGCATCAGGAAGATCTTTAAAAGCTTCCTTCATTTCTGATGAGGTTTTCAAATAGTGTTCATTTGTATATCTTCTCCTTTCTTTAACATTTACATATGTTTTTTCACCAATACACAAATAAGCATCATGGGCTTCATGCATATCTTGATTTATATAAAAAACTTCATTAGTAGCTATTAAGGGTAATTTAAATTTATTGGAACAATTTAATAGAAAGTTTTCATAAGCTTTTTCACCTGGATCGCCGTGTCTTTGTATTTCAATGTAAAAATTATCACCTAAAAAATCTTTAAATCTATTAAATAATAAGTAGATTTCATCAGTAAGATTTTTAAAAAATAACTTTCCAAAAAAACCGTCAAAAGTTCCAGATAATACAATTAGTCCACTATTATTTAATTCTAAATCGTCTATTTTGCAATGAGGGTCTTCATTTTCTTTTATACCCATAAAAGATTTTGAGGAAAGTTTTATTAAATTTTTATAGCCCTCTAGATTTTTTGCAAATATAGCAATCTTTCCATCGTAGTTTTTGTGTTTGATATTTATTTGGGTGCCTATAATTGGCTGAGTTTTAGATTTGGCAATAAATTCAGAAAATTCTAACGCACCACATAAATTTTGTGAATCGCATAATCCTATTGCTTTTATATGATTTGTTTTGCAATATTTTGCTAAATCTGCTGTCTTTAAAGCCCCTTCGCAAATTGAATATTGCGTGTGAACTTTTAAATGCGTAAACTCTTTTTCGCTATTTTCATAAGTCATTCTCTTATTATATTACCATCTATAATATTTAACTTATAGTCTGCTTTTTTTGATAATTCTCTATTATGAGTTGCATATATTATTGCTCTATTCTTAGTTTTTAATTTTAAAAATAAAGAAAATATATCTTTTGAAGTTTCTGCGTCTAAGCTTCCCGTTGGCTCGTCAGCTAATATCAAGTCTGGTTCTGTAACTAAAGCTCGCGCTACTGCAACTCTTTGTTGTTCTCCTCCGGAAAGTTCACTAGGAAAATGATTAATTCTTTTACTCAAATTAACATTAGATAAAATCTTTTTACCTTTATATGAAGATTCTTTCATACTATAGCCTAAATTTATTAACGGCAAAACGACATTTTCAAGGGCGGTAAAATCGCTAAGCAAATTGTTTTGTTGGTAAATTATTGAAATATTTTTTTTTCTCACTTCATCTTTGATTTTATCACTAGACTTAGAGAAGTTTTTCCCTTTAAAATATACATCACCATTGCTGGGTTGGTCTAATAGTGCTGCTATATGCAACAATGTAGATTTGCCAGATCCAGAAGGTCCCGTTAATGCAATAAGTTCACCTCTATTAATTTTTAAATTCACATTTTTCAAGACTGTGATTTGTTTTTTAGCTCCAGGGTATTTTTTTGATATCTTTAAAAATCTAATAACTTCATTACTCATATTTAAGTGCCTTAATTGGATCTAGTTTTGCGGCTGACAAAGCTGGAAAAATTGTTGCAATAAAAGTTATAAAAAGTGAAAAAAATATAATAATTGATATGTATCCAGCATTAAGCTCAGACGGCATTTGACTTAAAAAATAAATCTCTTCTGGAAAAAGTCTTATATTGAATAATGAAGTAATCATAACTCTTATTTCTTCAATAAAATAAGAAAATAAAACCCCTACTGCCGTTCCTGTAACTGTTGCAGTAAGACCAATTGTAAATCCAGTAATAAAAAAAATTTTTGCGATAGAATTTTTACTAACTCCTAGAGTTCTCAGAATAGCAATTTCTTTTGTTTTATTTTTAACTAATATAGTTAATCCTGAAATTATATTAAACGCAGCAACAATTATTATTAAAGTTAGAATTATAAACATTACATTTCGTTCAACTTTAAGTGCACCAAAAAATGATTTATTTAAGTCTGCCCATGAATAAACGTAGTAGTCTGTAAACAATTTTTCTAATTTACTTTTTATTAAATGGACATTTTCAGGTTCTTTTAAGAACACTTCTAAATCAATATCCATGTTTGATAATTCAAATAGTGAATTGGCGTCAGCAAAAGGCATAAATATAACATTTTGGTCAAAATCGGCTAGGCCTGTGCTAAAAATTGAAGAGATCAAAAATTTTTCTTGCAAAGGCAAACTTCCGAACGGTGTTTGAATATTAGATGTAGACATTAACGTAACTTCATCTCCAACTATTAAATTCAATGATATAGCCAACTCTTTACCTATAGAAATAGTTTTGTTTTTAAAAGAAATTAAACTTCCATCAATAATACCTTTTTTTATTAGATCTATTTTATCAATTTCATCATTTACGTATGAACGGATTAGTACTCCAGTTGTATTTTCTTTATTGATTAAAATTCCTTGCCCACTAAAGGTAAAAGAAGTCCTTTCAATATCTTCATTGAAGTCGTCTAAAAAACTAAGGTCGTTTTGATTAATCTCTTTGCTGTAAGGTTTAACGATTATGTGAGGATTAAAACCTAAAATTTTATTTATTAGCTCAGCTCTAAATCCATTCATTACAGACATTACGATTATTAAAATAGCTACACCAAGAGCTATGCCTGTAAAAGAAAATATTGAAATCACTTTCAAGAAACCTTCTTTTTTTTTAGGTTTTAAAAATCTAAATGCTACAATTCTTTCAATTTTTGAAATCAATTTAATTTCTACTATTAATTATTTTTTTTTTAATTTCTTCAAGCGGTAAAATTTCCGTTTTACCTCCAACTTCTTTAAATTCTAATTTATCTTCACTAGAATTTGATCCTAAGATTATTTGATAAGGTATTCCAATTAAGTCAAATTTTTTAAATTTTGCTGATAAATGTTCTTCAGTGTCATCAAACAAAACATCAATATTATTCTTAGTTAAAAATTTATAAATTTTTTCTGCTTTAACAAAACTAGATTGGTCATTTTTTTTAATACTAGGTATCAAAGCAACTTCAAAGGGTGATACAGAATTAGGCCATTTCATAATATTATTATTAAATTTAGACTCTATAATTGCACCAACTAGTCTAGAAACCCCTATGCCATAAGAACCCATTTTTACATTTACTTTTTTTCCATCTTTTAGATCAACTGAACATTTAAGTGGTTTAGAATATTTGTCACCAAAGTAAAAAATATGACCCACTTCAATACCTTTGGCAACCAACTGATTTTCTTTTTTTACATTTTTATCAAAAACTTGATTATCAAATTTATCATCTGTTACAGCATAAAATGTATCATACTCATTTCTTAATTTTTGGATCGATTCATTTTTAGAATCGCAGCTATCTATTTGTATATCAAAAATTTTTTTGTCAGCATAAATTTTACTTTCTCCAGTTTCAGCTAAAATTATAAACTCGTGTGAAAGATCTCCTCCTATAGGGCCTGTGTCAGCTGCCATAGGTATTGCTGTAAGACCTAATCTTTTAAATGTTTTCAAATATGCAAAGAACATTTTGTTATAAGATTTTTTAGCTTCCTCATCACTTAAATCAAAAGAATATGCATCTTTCATAAAAAATTCTTTGCATCTCATTACACCAAATCTAGGTCTTAACTCGTCACGAAATTTCCACTGAACGTGATACAATAGTTGAGGCAGAGATTTGTATGACTTTATGCTTGATCTAAAAATTTCAGTTATTAACTCTTCATTAGTAGGCCCATACAACAATTCTTTTCCTTGGCGATCTTTTATTCTTAACATTTCTTCACCATAATCATCATACCTTCCACTTTCTTTCCATATTTCTGCCGATTGAATTGTTGGCATTAGCAGCTCTTGGGCTCCTATTTTATTTTGCTCTTCTCTTACAATTCTCTCTATTTTTTTCATAATTTTAAATCCTAACGGCAGCCATGAGTAAATTCCTGTTGAAGATTGTTTAATCATTCCGGTTCTGAGCATTAATTGGTGAGATTTTATTTTTGCTTCTGTGGGGTTTTCTTTTAATAGTGGAATAAACAGTTTAGATAAATACATGATTTATTTAAATCCTTACTAAATTTATGTTTGTATATGGTCTTTTCCCAGTCTTCTCTTTAACAGTTTTTCTGCATTTAGTCTTTAAGGCTATTATTAAATTTTGGTCTTGTTTAGAATTATTTAAAGAAAATGTCCTACATATATCTTTAATTTTGTCTTCCAAATCAAAAACAAAGTTGTTGTCTTCGGTATTGCTTGGAATACCTTTGAAGGAAATAATAGGTTTTTTTACTATTTTGCCAGTTCCATTAATAATAACTGTTATTTCTAAAAAGCCATTATGTGATATATTTATTCTATCTTTTAAAAACTGAGAATCTTCACCAATGCTTATTTTTCCATCAACCAACATTCTTCCAACTGGAGCTTTATCGGTAATTTCAGGTTTTTCACCAGGATATAACTGGACTATGTCTCCATTCTCTACTTGCACTGGGTAAGGTACCTGCATTTCTTTTGCAAAGCTAATGTGCTCAATCATATGCCTGTGTTCTCCATGAACAGGTATTACAGACTTTGGTTTAACCCAATCGTACATATCTTTTAAATCTTCCCTGTTCGGGTGACCGGAAACATGAACAAAATGATTTTCTTCTGAAACAACATCAATTTCATTTTTAACCAGTTGGTTATGAAGCTTGTAAAGTTTTTTTTCATTACCAGGAATTATTTTGGATGAAAATATCACAGCATCTCCTTTCTCTAAAATAACATCAGGATGTAAAAAATTAGCAATTCTCATCATTGCTCCATTTGGTTCGCCTTGACTTCCTGTGCATAAATATACAATTTTTTTTTTATCTATTTTTTTAGCTTCCCTTGGGTCTAAAGGATCAATTGAACTTTTTAGATAACCGCATTGTCTAGCTGCATTATATATTTTATGCATAGATCTTCCAACTAATGATATCTGTCTTCCAGTTTTTTCAGCACAATAAAATATAGTTTCCATTCTAGCTACATTGGAAGCGAAAGAAGTTACAATTATTTTTTTGTGTTTGTTTTCCATTATTTTTAATAAACTTTGTCTCACATCAGATTCTGAACCTGCTCTACCTGGACTGAATACATTTGTAGAATCGCATATCATTGCAAGAATGCCTTGTTCACCAATTTTTTTAAGTTTTGATTCATTTATTTTATCACCGATTAATGGGTTTGGATCAATTTTCCAATCACCTGTATGTAAAACAGTACCAGAGGGAGTGGATATACTTAATCCATTTGGTTCAAGTATAGAGTGAGTTAATGTAATAAATTCAATTGTAAAGGGTTTAACCTGAACGGTACCATTAAGTTCTACAATTTTTAGTTTATTTCCAACCTTTATTTTTTTTTCCTTAAATTTTTCTTGAATTAAAACGCTTGTAAATGGTGTAGCATAAATGTTGCAAAGCAATTTAGGCCAAATATGTGCTATTGCTCCAATGTGATCTTCATGAGCATGAGTCAAAACTAAACCAACCAAATCATCTTTCTTGTCAATAATAAAACCTGGATCAGCATAAATTAAATCAATTCCAGGAATTGTATCATCAGGAAAAGTTACTCCTATATCAACTATGATCCATTTCTTGTTTCCTGGATCTCCATAAGCAAATAAATTCATATTCATTCCTATCTCGCCAGACCCACCTAAAGGACAAAAAATAAATTCTTCTTTTTTCATTTACAATAATTTTTTTTTATTAAATTTTAAAATTTCAACTATACCTCTAATTGTAATGTTCTTATCTACAACAAAAGGTCTAATTATAGAAGTTTTAAATAAATTTGAATAACCGCCAGTAAAAATAATTTTATACTTAGACTTTGTTTCATTTTCAATTTTTAAAATAATATTATTAATTAATCCAGCATAACCCCAATAAAAACCTGAGCGAAGTGCTTCAATAGTATTTTTTCCAATAATTTTTTTTTGTTTTTTGATTAAAAATGTGGGTATTTGAGCAGCTGATTTTGATAAACTCTCCATAGAGAGATGAACGCCTGGAGCAATTATGCCACCATTATAAATTCCATTTTTAGTAACTACATCAAAGGTTGTTGCTGTTCCAAAATCTAAAACGATACAATTAGTTTTATACTTTTTGTAGACTGCTACAGCATTAGCAATTCTATCTGAACCAACTTGTTTTTTCTTTTTTATATTTAATTTAACTATTTTATCAATACTTTTATCTTTAATTTCAGTAAATTTTATTTTATGAAATTTCTCTAAATATTTTTTTAAAATTAAGTTATATTTTGGAACCACGCTAGAAAAAAGTGCAGCTTTAATATTTTTCTTGTTTTTAACAACTTTTTTAATATTTTTTCTTAATAAGAATCTTGATTGGATTTCAGAGCTATTAAAGTGAATTATTTTTCTTGTTTTTGAATTTTTAGTCTCAAATATGCAAATTTTTGTGACTGTGTTTCCTATATCTCCTACCAATACATTCATAAAATTTAATTATCTAAATTCATGCTATAAGCTTGCTTTTTAAAATTCTCATAACTATATAAATGAATATTTGCAAAGAAATTTTCATATGATGAAATTATAAGATTAAATATTTCGTCAATATTAACTCTTTTTTTTGATTCTGTTAATATATTTGTGCTCTTATAAACATTTTTTATATTTGGATCTAGAAAAACATTAATGCCTATACCTATTATTAAAAATTTTTCATTATTTAAAGTTATAATCTCTTGTAATATTCCACAAATTTTTTTTTTATTGATCAAAATATCATTTGGAAATTTAAAATTAATTTTTTCGTTATAGCAATAATGTTTGATTGTTTTGGAAATTAAAATTGGGTTAATAATTGAAAATTCTTTAAAAGATGGAAGGTTTTTTTTTAATGGAAAAAAAATTGAACTAAATAAATTTCCTTTATCTGAAATCCAGCTTTTGCCATGCGTTCCTCTTCCTTTAGTTTGAGATTCAGCTAAAACGCATCCTATAGTTTCTTTTTTTTCTTTAATTAGATCTATTGATACATCGTTGGTGCTTGTAACACTTTTAAATTTAAATATTTTAAATTTCATTAATAAATTTTAATTGTGCTGATAACGTTACTTAATATTGATGGATATATAAAATATGTCAAAGTCAATATAGTTGAAATGACCAAGGAAACTTTAAGACCCAAATCGTCGCTGTCATCAAAAGGTTTCTTTTGTTTGTCGAAGTATATAATTTTAACAATTCTAAGATAATAAAATGTCGAAACAACTGTAGTTAAGAGTCCAATAATTGCTAAAAAATACATTTCAGATTCAATTACAGCCATAAAAATATAAAACTTTGCAAAAAAACCAGCTAATGGTGGTATGCCAGCAAGTGAAAAAAGCATGATTAAAAAACTTAGAGCAAGTCTAGGATGATTTTTAGATAATCCCGACAAATCATTAATATTTTCATAGAAAATGTTTTCTCTTTTCATCATAAAAATGCATCCAAAAATACCGAGATTCATAATTAGATATATTGTTAAATAAGACAGAGAGCTTTGGACTCCGGCATTTGTTCCTACGCTTATGCCAGCCAATGCGTACCCCATATGTCCGATTGAACTATAAGCTATTAATCTTTTAATATTGTGTTGGCCGATGGCTGCCACTGCCCCCAATATCATTGAAGCTATTGATAAAAAAATTATAATTGTTTGCCATTGATCTATTGCGTTGCTAAATGGAACGTACATAAATCTTATAAAAACTGACAATGCAGCAATTTTTGGAATTAATGCAAAAAAACTTGTGACTGAAGTTGGTGATCCTTCATACACATCTGGTGTCCACATATGAAAAGGAACTGCTGAAATTTTAAATGCCAATCCAACAATTATAAAAACAATACCAAAAACTGAAGCTGAACTCTCGCTGTTTAAATTTAGAGAAATTATCTCAAAATTAGTAGACCCCGTAAAACCATATATGAGTGAACAACCATAAAGAAGAATGCCAGTAGAAAGAGCGCTTAAAACAAAATATTTTAAACCAGCTTCGGTTGACTTTTCTTCTTCAGTTTTAAAAGAAGCTAAAATGTATAAACATAACGATTGAAGCTCCAACCCTAAATAAAAAACTATTAAATCGTATGCACTAATCATTATTAACATGCCCAATACTGAAGCTAAAATGAGTACTGGATATTCTATTTTGTTAATATTATTAATTTTCAAATATTCTTTAGAAGACAAAAGAATAAAAAAACAAAACAGTAAAGTTAAAGATTTCATAAAAATAGAAAATTTATCAATGATAAAACTATCATTAAAAACTTTTATTACTTCACTGTCTTGGTTTACTACTAAAGCAAATGTAAATATTAATATCAATATTGTTATAAAGTTTACTAGGTTAAAACTCTTTTTAACAAAAACACCTATCATTAATAGAAACATTATTGATAAAGATATAAATAATTCAGGTAATATATATATAATTGTTTGCATTTAATTTTGTGTTTGTAATAAGTGATAATTTAAATCTAATTGATGTTTATTAATTAAATTATTAATAGAAACATCTATTGTGCTAAACAATGGTTCTGGATATAAACCAAAAAAAAGTGTTAAGAAAGCAAGGCATGCAAATATATATAATTCAGTTCTATTTAAATCTTTCATTTCTTTAATTTTTGAATTTGTAATTCGACCAAAAATCACCCTTTTATAGAGCCACAACATATAAGCTGCTGCTAAAATTATACCTATGCTTGCTAATACTGTAACAATTATACTCTTTTGAAATGCCCCAACTAAAATTAAGAATTCACCTACAAAACCTGCTGTGCCTGGTAAACCTAATGCTCCTAAAGTAAAAATCATAAATAAAAAAGAATATCTTGGCATCACATTAACCAGTCCACCATAAGATGAAATCATACGTGAATTAAACCTGTCATATAAAACACCTACGCATAAAAAAAGAGCTGCAGAAATTAAACCATGGCTAATCATTTGGATAATGCTTCCTTCCAAGCCTTGTTTTGTGATTGAAAAAATACCTATTGTTACAAAACCCATATGAGCTACAGAAGAATAAGCTATTAATTTTTTCATATCATCTTGCATCAAAGCTATTAATGATGTGTAAATTATAGCTATAACGCTTAATGCAAAAATTAAAGGTGTGAAAAAATCCGACGCTACAGGGAACATCCCTATCGAAAAACGTATAAAACCATATCCTGCCATTTTTAAAAGTATAGCAGCTAAAATTACAGATCCGGCCGTTGGAGCTTCAACATGTGCATCAGGCAACCAAGTATGTAGTGGCCACATTGGCATTTTAACAGCAAAAGAACTAAAAAAAGCTAGCCAGAGTAAGTATTGATATTCTTGGGAAATTCTTATGTCTAATAATTTAATTATATCAGTGGTGCCAGTAAT
>Ga0114993_10003365_pt1 | contig 16639 bp, 15 predicted proteins | sample ArcticOcean_MG_C_FD_87042 | JGI IMG/M metagenome (GOLD analysis project Ga0114993, IMG submission 87042) | Marine microbial communities from western Arctic Ocean - ArcticOcean_MG_CB2_150 | ecosystem: Environmental > Aquatic > Marine > Oceanic | place: Arctic Ocean: Canada Basin | collected...
AATCCGATTTTATGGATATTTATTTGGGTAGTAGATGTTTTTTTTATATTAGCTCAGAATCAGGAATTTCAACAATACCTGAAGTTTTTCAAAAACCTATAGTTTATGCTAATATACCTTCTTTGACAGCAATGCAGCTTTTTGCAAACAATTCCCTAATTATTTTCAAAAAACTATATGATTGCCGAAAAAGAAAACTAGTTCCTTTTAAAGAACAAATGGATATTATTTCAGGAAATTATAACCATTCTTCAGACTATTATAAAAAAAAAAATATTAAAATTTTGGACAATACTTCTGAAGAAATATCTGAAGTTACAGAGGAGATGTACAAAAGATTGATTGGAACGTGGGAGACAAACAAAGAAGATTTAGAATTACAAGATGCTTTTTGGAAAATTATTAATCCAAAGGTTAAATCTGAAACTTTCTATATCGGTGCGAATTATTTAAGAAAATATAAAGATCTTTTAAATTAATTAATAAATAAAAATAAATGCTTTCAAAAAATTCAAGAATTTTTCAGACAGACTTAGAAAATATCAGGCTTATATTCATTTTGGAAAAAAATCTTAATTTACTTTTTAAATAACTTTTAAAGTTCAGTTCAATGAAATCAATAATTAAAAATTTTATAAAATCATCTGGGTTTAGTCTTAAAAGAATTCCCATGTTAAAAAAAGAAGTTAATAAATTAGCAACAATAAAAAATAGAAAAGAAAAAGTTATTGAACTTAAAAATTTAATAAAAAAGTTTCCTAAATATCCTAATTTTTACTATTGGTTAGCAAGAGAATTATACTATTCATCTGACGCTTCTTTTTTTGAACTTTTGAATGATTATGGTGTCAAAAGACATCAATGGCTGAAAGAAACGGGTTTAGAAATGTTAGACATAGAATTTATTCAATATCCAGTTTTTGCGGGTTCTATTGGAAACTTTTATGCGCTGGAAAATCTAATTAGAGCAAACAATTTAGGCTTAAGAGACAAAAAAAAACTACTTTATATTTTGCCAAAAAGAGCAAAGTTTTCAAATTCAATTTTAGCAGGATATTTTGAAAAATATGTAAAAATTATAAAAGGAGACAATCTTGATAGCGATATAGAAGATTTTGCATCATCACTCTCTCTCCCATTAGGCCTCTGCGTGCCAATGAGAAAAGAGTGCCTGTATTTAGATATTGCTGCAAATAGATGTGAAAAAGAAGAACATGAAAAGAAAGTAAGTTCACCAATATTAAAATTGAAAGACGATCATAAAAAACAAGGTATCAAAATATTAAATAAAATGGGCTTACCAAAAGATGCTTGGTACGTAACTTTGCATGCTAGAGAATCAGGATATAAAAGTGAAAACAAAAAAAATACTAAAGAAAATTTTAGAAATTCCAATCCTTTAAATTATTTAAAAGCAATAGAAATAATAACAAAATCAGGTGGTTGGGTTTTTAGAATGGGAGATGCATCAATGACTCCTCTGCCTAAAATGAAAAATTTAATAGATTATGCTTGTAGTGAATATAAGTCTGAAATGATGGATATTTTTCTAGCAGCAACATCAAAATTTTGCATAGGAACACCTTCTGGTTTTTTTAGAATACCAAGATATTTTGGTGTACCAGTTATATTGACCAATTGTGCTTATTTATCTCCATATTTTAGTTTAAAAAAAGGAGATTTATTTATTCCCAGACTATTAAAAAACTTCCAAAAGATACCATTTTTACACCACTTAACATCGGATAAAGAATATAAGCCCAATAAATTATTGCTCACTCCTAATACAGAAGAAGAAATTTATGATGTTACGTTAGAGATGATGAATAAGGTTTTTCAAAATAAAAAAGAAAATAAAGAAACTTTATTACAAAAGAAATTTAAAAATATTTCAGAAAAAAATATTTTTTCATCTGTAGATGAAAAACAAAAAAGTTACGCAAATATTGGTGCAAATTTTATAAAAAAACATGAATATTTATTAAATGATTAAAGCTTATCAAAATTATAGTTCCAATTTTTTTAAAAATAACAGTTGTTTGGCATCATGAAAAATAAGAATTCATGGAGTTTTGAGGGTCAAGATAGAATTTTAAATGCAGTATTTAGAATGAAAAAAAAAGGTTTTTTTGTTGAAGTTGGATGCAATCATCCTGTGAAAAATAATAATACGTATTTATTGTATAAAAAAGGTTGGAAAGGAATAGGAATAGATGGTTATAAAAAATTTAGGAATTCATGGTTTAAATATCGTCCAAAAGATAAATTTATTTGTTCAGTAATTTCTGACAAGAATAAAACAAAACAATTTACACATTTCAAAGATCCAACAAATGCGACATTAGATAAAAGCACAATAAAGAGGTATATAAAAAGATTAGGGAAACCAATAAAAAGACAAACTGTTAAATCTTATACTTTAGAAAGTATTCTAAAAAAAAACAAAGTTAAAAAAGATTTTGATTTACTTGCGATAGACGCAGAGGGCCATGACTATGAAGTATTAAAAGGATTAAATTTTAAATATTTTAAACCAAAAGTAATATTAATTGAAATTAGATTTTTTAACTTTTTAAATCCTTTAAAAAATAAAATAGTTAATCTTTTATATAATAATAGATATTCACTGATATCAAAAACTCCATATGACGCAATATTCGTTAAAAAAAATGAAAATTTAGGATGGATACCAAAAAAACTTTTATGAAAAATAAATTAGCAATAAATGGTGGCAACAAGGTAATAAATAATTTAATTCAACATTACAAATGGCCTCCTAAATCAAAAAAAAAAATAAAGTCAGTTTTGGACTATTTAAAGAATGAAAAAATGAACAAATATGGTTTTCCTGAAATTGTAGAAAAATTTGAGAAAAAATTTAAGAAAAAAATAGGAACAAAATATGCTTTATCAACAAATTCCGGAACTTCTGCGCTTCACGCATCTTTTTTTGCAATAAATATTCAAAAGGGAGACGAGGTTATTGTTCCATCATTGACATTTCATGCAACAGCCACACCTTTATTAAAATTTGGAGCAGTACCAATTTTTTGCGATTGCGATTCTGATACTGGAAACATATCTCCAGAAGATATCAAGAAAAAAATAACTAAAAAAACTAAGGCGATCTTAATAACTCATTTATGTGGACATCCTTGCGATATGGATAAAATAATTAAGTTAACTAATAAAAGAAAAATATATTTAATAGAAGATTGTTCTCATGCGCATTTATCTACTTATAAAAATAAAAAAGTAGGAACTTTTGGAGATATTGGAATTTTTAGCATGGACAGAAATAAACTTTTGTCAGTTGGTGAGGGAGGCGTATTAGTAACAAATAATAAAATCTTTTTTGAGAGAGCATTGCTTACTACTGATTTTGGCCTTCGTTTAGAAAATACTTTAACTTTAAAATCAAATAAGGTTTTTAAAGAAACTGGATTTGGATTCAAACATAGAATTCATCCAGTAGCAGCCGCTATAGCATATGCTGAGTTGGATAACTTAAAAAAGTATATTAAATTGAGACACCAGAAACTCAACTATCTTTCAAAGAAACTAGAAAATATTCCTGGAATAAGACCTCCAGTGACTAAAAAACACGTAAATAGGGGTGCTTTTTACAGCTATAGGTTATTTTATATCAAAGAGGAATTAAATAATTTATCTATTATTAAATTTATGAAAGCACTAAAATCCGAAGGATTACAGGTAAGATTTGCGGGTAACAGGCCATTACACTTATTGCCTTACTTTAAAAAATATGGGAAAAAAAATAATCTAAAAATGAGTGAAAAATTTTATTATTCAACAATAAGCATTCCAACATTTACATTTGATAGTTTAAGAATTGTTAATTTGTACTACAAAGCAATAAAAAAAGTTTGTAATTATTACTCGAGATAAATATGAAAAGATTAATTGGAAAATATAATTTTTATAAAAGAAATGGTTACTGTATCTTAAATTTGTTTAACAGCAATGATATAAAAAAAATAAAAATTCTTCTTTCAAAACAATTAAATAATATTAGTAAAAAAAGATTTTTTAATGAAAATATCCTTCAAGACTACCATAAAGTAGTTTACAAAAAAGAGAGTTTGCATAAAAAATTTGTAGATCCAAATTCAAGGTTTATAAAGTTATCAAAAAATTTAAATAAAAAGATCCTCAATAAAGAACTTTTATTTATTCTCAAAAAAGAATGGGGTCACAAAGATTGTGCAACTAGTTGGATTGGCCAGTATAACAAAAGACAAGTTAAACTAAATGCTATAGGATTTAGAATTGCAAGACCCAATATTCAAAGAAACAAAAAAGATGTAGCTGGGGTTCACATTGATCTTAACTCAGGTGGCACTATAGGAGTTGATTTTTCAACTTTAATAACTATTTGGATACCTGTAATTGGATCTTCATCGAAGTATAGCCTTAGAATTTCACCTAGAAGTCATACAATTGACCATTCAAAAAGTTTTGCAAGAGGAAAAAAAATATCTTACGTATGTAATAAAAATTATGAAAAAAAATTCAATTTTATAAGACCTAATTTAAATATAGGACAGGCAATTTTATTTCATTCCAATCTAATACATGGTAACAGCTTTAATATAGGCAAGTTATCAAGAATGAGCTTAGATTGCAGAATATTAAATTTAAAAAAATTTAATAGAGCAAACAATTAATACACCAAATAAATTTATAAACCAAATTATCCAAACTTGTTAAATTAAAGTGAAAAAAAAAATATTAATTATTGGAATTAATAGTCTTATAGGAAAAAATTTTGCAAAAATAGCTAGAAAATCAGGTTTTATTATATATGGGACAAGCAGAAAAATAAAAAAAAAAAATATTCATTTAGATTTGAGTTGGCCTATTAATAAGTGGCCTAAATTAAATTATAAATTTGATTGCATTTTAATTTGTGCTTCAGAAAGCAAAATTAAAAATTGTCAAAAACAAAAAATTAAAACTTATAAAGTAAATGTATTGGGACCAAAAAAAATAATTAAAAGATATAAATCTGAAAAAACTCAAATAATTTTAATTTCAACTTCACATGTGTTCGATGGAAAAAAAAAATTTGTTAGCGCAAATATACTTCCAAAACCACAAAGTAATTTAGGAAAACAAAAACTAGAAGCAGAAAATATCGTTCTTAAAAATCATGGTTTAGCTATTCGTGCTACCAAAATATACGAATCTGCATTAGATTTATTTAAAAACTGGGTAGTTAAACTTTATAATAAAAAAAAGATCAAAGTTTTTAACAATTTAAAAGTTTCATTAGTACCTTTAGAAACTTTTATAAAAGCCTTGGTTGTAGCGATAAGAGAAAATCATAGAGGTATTTTACATTTATCTGGGCCTGAAGATAAAAGCTATTATGAGATTTTGAAATTAATTTCTAAAAAATTAGGTTTAGATTCAAATTTAGTTATACCAATCACTGGAAGCAAAGACAAAATTGGTAGAAAATATTTTAATACCGTAATGAAAATTAGCAAACCTTTTAAAAATAAAAAATTTTATTTACCCACAATAGACAAAATTATAAGCAAAAATATAAATACATTTAAAAAATTAAAAAAATGAAATACGGAATAACAAAGATTTGGAGAGTTTTAAATTTAAAGGAAAAAAAACAACTTATTAAACTATCAATTTTAAAAGTTTTTTTAGGAATTATGGATGTGATTGGTGTAGTTTCAATTGCTCCATTTATTGCTGTTGTTTCCAATCAAAAAATCCTAAATGAAAATAAAATAATTTTAAAAATTAAGGATACTTTAAATTATGAAAATAATGAGTTAATAATTTTTTTTGCAGTAGCATCATTATTACTGATAATAGCCAATCAATTTGTTAGAATTTTGAGTAATTGGTATGGAACTTATGTAAGTCATAATATTTGGTGGTCATTAAATAGACAAATGTTTAGTTATTTTATTAATCAACCATATAGTTTTCATATTCAAACAAACAGCACCTCGCTGTTAGAAAAATTACAAGTGCAGACAAACGCTGCAGTTTCGGGCGTTGTAACTCCATTATTTCAAATTTTAGGAAACCTGATCACATGTATATTTTTATTTTCATTATTAGTAATTGCTGATCCGAAGGTGACATTTATTTTAATAGCAAGTGTGAGTTTATTTTATTTATTAATTTTTTATAAGTTAAGAGGAAAAATATCTACTTATGGTAGTTATAATCCAAAGTACTCACAAAAAACGTTTAAGTTGGTGGATCAAGCTTATAAATCAATAAAAGATATTAAAATAAAAGATAACGCAAATTTTTATATAAATATATTTGAACCACTCGCAAGAAGATATGCAAATAACCAAGTTAAAATGAGTTTAATTTCAAATTTACCAAGATTTTTTCTTGAGATATTTGCATACACGTTTGCTTTTACATTAATTATTTATCTCATCAAAGGTTCAGCAGATTTTTCTAGCATTATAATATTAATTGGAGTGTACGCTTTTGCATTACAAAAAATTTTACCAGCTATACAAGGTATATATCAACAAATGACAGCAATAAAATATTTTAAGCCTTCATTTGAGAAAATTTTTGAAGATTTAAAATTAGCTACAAATAAATTTGGTAAAGAAAAAATATATATATCTAAAGAAAAAACAATAACTTTTTCGAAAGATATTGAGTTTAAAAATATCTTGTTTAAATATCCGAGCTCAAGAAAAAATGTTTTAGATATTAAAAATCTTAAAATAAAATCTGGATGTTTTTTAGGTATTACTGGACAAACAGGGTCAGGCAAAACTACTTTTGTAGATTTGCTTCTGGGTTTATTAGAGCCATCATCAGGTGAAATTTTAGTAGACAATATATCACTAAAGGAAGGTTTAATTAAACCCTGGCAGTTTAAAGTTGCTTATGTTCCGCAGTTTTCTTTTATGGCAGATGATACAATTAAAAATAATATAGCATTAGGTAAAACTGAAAGTGAAATAGATTTTAAAAAAATAAAAAAATCATCAGATACTGCATTGCTTTCAAATTTTATAGAAAATGATTTACATTTTAAATATGATACAATTATTGGAGAAGATGGCGTTAGATTAAGCGGAGGACAAAGACAAAGAATCAGTATAGCTAGAGCGCTATACGACACTAAGAGTATAGTTGTTTTTGATGAAGCAACAAATTCTTTAGATAGCGTTACAGAAAATCTAATTATTGAAAATTTGCTAAAAAATAAAGAAAATAAAACAATTATAATGATAACTCATAGATTATCATCGCTTCAAAAGTGTGATGAAATTTTATTTTTAGAAAATGGCTCAGTTGCGGATCATGGATCTTATAAAGATTTGATTGATAAAAATGTTAAATTTAAGAATTTAGCAAATGAAAATAATTAGAAAAAACTTAATTTATTAAATAATAGAATTAAACTCCATGAAAAAGGAAAAAAATTGCTGTTTTTTCAAATATTTTTAAATTTGCCAAAACAAGTGAATCAACCTATAAATTCACTATGAAAGTACTTCTTATTGCCCCGTATGTTAATTTAAATGTTGACAGAACTGTTAACAGAGAGGATTTTTATCCTTCCGCAGCTTTACTTCATTTAGCTGCTATGCTTAGAGCTAACAATCACGAACCTATGATTGTTGATTTAAATAATTCTGTTGTACACAATCAAAAAGAGAAATATTTGGATTACTGCAAAAGAATTATTATTAAAAGTTTAAATGAGTTTAAACCAGATCTTGTAGGAATAAATTGCTTGTTCTCTGGAGTTTTTCCAGATGTTCTAGAATTTGCTAAAAGTGTTAAATCACATTCTTCTGACTTAAAAATTGCCATCGGAGGCATACATCCCACTTCTCACTACAAAGAGATACTTACTAATTGTATGGATATTGATTTTGTTGCCATTGGCGAAGGAGAAAATACAATTATAGCTTTAACAGCTGCTATCAAATCTAAAAACAAAAAAATGTTAGATGAAATTAAATCTTTTGCATATAGAAACAATGAAGGAGAAGTTAAAGTTAATCACCAAAAAAACTATATAGAAGATTTAGATAGTCTTCCAATGCCGGCATGGGATCTTATTACATTAAATAAATTTGAGATGAAATTAGATACTTATTATAATCCAAAAAATCTGCCAATGAGGTTTAAAGCAGCAATTTTTTCATCAAGAGCTTGCCCGTTAGCATGTAATTTTTGTGATATGTTTTTAGTGATGGGAAAAAAACACAGAAAAAGAAGTGTTAATACAATTGTAAATGAAATTGAATTACTAAACAAAGATTATGATGTAAATTATTTTTCATTTATGGATGATCAGTTAACATTAAATAGGTCTCATATTATAGAATTGTGTGATGAAATAATAAAAAGAAAACTCAATATCCAATTTGATACCCCAAACGGTCTTTGGATAAATTCATTAAGAGAAGAAATGATTTCAAAAATGGCGGAAGCAGGTTTAGTTTCTGCGTCATTGGCCATTGAACATGGAGACAAGCATATAAGGAATAATGTTATTGGAAAAAATTTAGAAGAAAAAAAAATATTTGAAGTAGCGGAAATGCTTAAAAAAAATAACGTCATGTCATCAGCTTTATTTATTATGGGCTTCCCTGAAGAAACAAATGAAACGCTGAAAAAAACTTATGATATGATGAATGAATTACAGTTTGATAGGATGGCTGTGAATACTTTAGTGCCTCTTCCAGGAACATCTTTATATAAGCAAGTTATAAAAGATAAACTACTTATTCATCATTGGAATTTGGATGAACTTTGGAAAACACCTATAAGTTTGCAGCAAGGAGAGTTTATTGTTAAACCATATGATATGAATGTTGAAGATCTTCACAAGTGGAGAGAAAAATTTAACAATATAAGACATAAATTTTGGAAAACTAATCCAAATAAAAGAGGCGTTTCTCAATCATCACAACACGCAAGGGTAAGTTACGCAAAAAAAGCAAGTCCACTTATTTATGAAAGTGTAATTCAAGAGCCTTCAACTACTTAAAAAAATACCTTTAACCTAATAATAGCAAAAAAAAAGTGGATAATTTAAACAATAAAAGCATTTTAGTCACAGGCGCAACAGGCTCGTTTGGAAAAAAATTTATAGAGTTAGCTCTAAAAAAATTTAAGCTTAAAAAATTAATAGTATTTAGCAGAGATGAACAAAAACAGATTCAATTACAACAAAATCCTAAATTTAGCTCAAAAGTCATGAGATATTTTATAGGCGATGTGAGAGATTTTGATCGATTATGTACGGCAATGAACGGTGTTGATATTGTAATTCATGCTGCTGCACTTAAACATGTGCCCGTTGCTGAGTATAATCCTTTTGAAGTTGTAAAAACAAACGTTTTAGGTTCGCAAAATATTATAGAGGCATGTATGAGAACTAACGTTAAAAAAGTTATAGCTTTAAGTACCGATAAAGCATCTTCGCCTATTAATTTGTATGGAGCAACTAAGCTAACCTCAGATAAGCTTTTTGTTGGGGCTAATTATTATAAAGGAAATAAAAATATCAAATTTTCAGTCGTGAGATATGGAAATGTTATGGGTAGTAGAGGTTCAGTAATACCATTTTTTTTAAATCAAAAAAAACTTGGCACTTTACCAATTACAGATAAAAAAATGACAAGATTTAATATAACATTAAAAGCGGGAGCAGAGTTCGTGTTTTTTTGTTTAAACAAAATGTGGGGAGGGGAAGTTTTTATACCAAAAATACCCTCTTATAGAATTATAGATTTAGCAAAAGCCATATCACCAAAGTGCAAAATAAAGGTTGTTGGAATTAGACCTGGTGAGAAGCTACATGAAGAAATGATATCTACTAGTGAGGCGCTTAATACTGTAGAATTTAATAATTATTTCGCTATTTTGCCAAATTCACATTTTATTGGCTGGAATATGAAAAAATATCTTAAATTTTATAAAAATGGAAAACGTTGCAAAGATAATTTTAATTATAATAGCGAATGGAATAATGAATTTTTAACAGTTAGTGAAATTAAAAATTTATTAAAATCAAATATATCAGATATTCAAATATACTAGTGATAAATTACGGCAAGCAATACATTGACTCTTCAGACATAAAAGCAGTTAACAAAGTTCTAAAAAAAAATTTTTTAACACAAGGACCAGAAGTTTCTAGATTTGAGAAAAAACTAAAGAATTATTTTGGTGCAAAATATTGTAGTGTAGTTTCAAATGGAACTGCAGCTCTACATCTAGTTGGAATAGCCCTTAATTGGAAACCGGGAAATATTATTTTAACTTCTACTTTATCTTTTTTAGCAAGCAGTAACTGCGTATTATATGCCGGTGCAAAGCCAGAGTTTGTTGACATTAATGCTACAAATTACAATATAGACATTCACCAACTTGAAAAAAAAATAAAATATTTTAAAAAAAAATCAAAAAAAGTTGTGGCAATAATTGCTACTGATTATGCTGGTTATCCTTGTGATTGGGAAAAACTTAGAGAAATAGCTTTAAAATATAAATTAAAATTAATTAATGATAATTGCCATTCTTTAGGATCAAAATATAAAAACAATAAAAATTACGCAGCAATGTATGCAAATGTTGTTACACACAGCTACCATCCAGTTAAAAATATTACTACAGGCGAGGGTGGAGCGGTTTTAAGCAACGACAGAGATATAATTAAAAAAATTGAAATTTTAAGATCTCACGGAGTTGTCAGAAATCCTAAAAAAATGTTTAATAACCATGGACCTTGGTATTATGAAATGCAGCAGCTAGGATTTAATTACAGACTATCTGATATTCAATGTGCTTTGGGGATAAGTCAATTAAAAAAAATAGATAGGTTTGTTAAAAAAAGAAAAGAAATAGCTAAAATTTATGATAATGCGTTTTCAAATGACAAAAGATTTATAATTCATAAGTCTGAAAAAAATTACTATCACTCATACCATCTCTATCCACTGCAAATAAAATTTAATTTATTGAAAATTTCTAAAAAAGACTTATTTAAAAAAATGTATAACAAAAGTATAGCACTTCAGGTGCATTATATTCCAATACATTTACAACCCTATTATAAAAAGAGATTTAAATTAAAAAATGGAACCTTTCCTATTTCAGAAGAATTTTATCGCAATGAAGTTTCATTACCAGTTTATTATTCTTTAAAAAAAAAACAAATTTACAAAGTAATTAAATATATAAAAAAATTTTGTAATTAAATAAAATTATGAAAGTTGCAGTTATACCCGCTAGAATTGGAAGCAAAAGAGTAAAAAAAAAAAATATTAAAATTTTTTTAGGTAAACCAATGATTTATTGGGCTATACAAGCAGCTAAGAAATCAAAAATTTTTGACATGATAATTGTTTCTACTGATAATAATCAAATCGCAAAAATGGCAAGAAAATTTAAAGCTGAAGCCCCTTTTTTGAGACCTAAAAATCTCTCTGGTGACAAAACTCCAGTTTCTAATGTTGTGGCACATTCTATTTCCTGGTTAAAAGATAATGGTTATAAACCATCATATGTTTGTTGTATTTTTGCAACCGCTGCGTTTGTTAAAAGCAGCGATATTAAAGAAGGATTTAAAAAAATTAAAAAAAATAAATGGAATTATGTTTTTTCCGCAACAAATTTTTCTCATCCAATTTACCGATCTTTCCAAAAAAAAATAAATGGTGGTTTAAAAATGATATTTAAAAAAAGTTACTTTGGAAAAAATACCCAATATTTTAAAGAGTCATACCACGATGCGGGCCAATTTTATTGGGGCAAGGCTAGCTCATGGTTAAAACTAAAGCCCATATTTAGCAAATCATCAACAATAATAAAAATTCCTAGGTTGCGCGCCCATGATATTGATACTATTGAAGATTGGAAAATAGCTTTAAAAATTGGTCAAGCAGTAAAAAAAAATTAATGAAAATAAAAAAAAAATCTATACTTGTTGTGGCAGCACATCCTGACGATGAAGTGCTTGGCTGCGGCGGAACAATTGCAAAATTTTGTGAAGAAGAAAAAACTGTAAATATTATCTTTATTTCTAATGGAGTTGATTCAAGAGACGAACCTAAAAAAAAGATTAAAAAATTAATTGAAAAAAGAAAGCAAGCAGCAATAAAATCCTGTAAAATTTTAGGAACGAATAGGCCAAACTTTATAAATTTACACGACAATATGCTAGACAAATTTCCCCTTTTAAAAATAACTAAAATTATAGAAAAATTTATAAAAAAATATACACCCGATACTATTTATACTCATTTTAATAAAGATCTTAATGTTGATCATTGCAAGGTAAGCAACGCTGTTATCACAGCATCGAGACCACAAAAAAAATCCTCAGTTAAGACTTTATTTTTTTTCGAAGTGCCATCTAGCACAGAATGGAAAATAAATAATAAAGAAAACATTTTTGAACCAAACTGGTATGAAGATATTACCACGACAGAAAAGAAAAAATTTAAAGCTCTAGAAGCATACTCGATGGAATTAAGAAAATGGCCCCACCCAAGATCAATAAAGGGAATAAAATCATTAGTAAAATGGAGAGGGGCTACTGCTGGAGTAGAAGCAGCAGAAAGTTTTATTATGGCAAGAAATATTTCTAAATAATAACAATGTCAATAGCATTTAGAGTTGATAAATCTGAGCTGTCAGGATCGGGACATTTTTATAGATGTTTAAATGTAGCTAAGGTTTTAAAAAAAAAAAAAATTAATGTTAAATTTATTTGTAAAAAAAACAACCTTACAAAAGATATAAAAAAAGAGTTAAAAGAAAATAAAATTAATTTAAATGAAATTAATTATAAAAAAAATTCTTTAAATGAGGATGTCAATCAAACAATTAAAGTTTTAAAAAAAAATAAAACTAAATTATTAATAGTAGACAACTATCATTTAAATTATAAATGGGAAAGTTCTGTAAAAAAGTATGTAAACAAATTATTAGTTATTGACGATTTAGCTAATCGAAAACATAATTGTGAAATACTATTAGACCAAAATTACGTTGAGAACTTTGCTAATAGGTATAAAAAATATATTAATAAAAATTGTAGAACATTTCTTGGACCTAGGTACGTTTTGTTAAATCCAAATTTTTCCAAGATAAGAAAAAAAATTAAAAAAAACAAAGTGAAAAATATATTTATTTTTTTTAGCGGCTCCTTTCAAAAAAAGTTAACAGGTATAATTCATAGCGTATTTAAAAAAAAAAAATTTAAAGGATTAAAAATAAATTTTATAGTAGGACATAGTAGTAACAAAAATAAATTAGTTAAAAATTTTAAAAATGAGAATTATAAAACATATATATTTAAAAAAAATATAATTAACCTAATGAAAAAATCTGATCTCGCTATTGGTGCCGGCGGAAGTAACTCATGGGAAAGAATAAGTCTTGGTTTACCTAGTTTAGCCATATGTTTGTCTGATAATCAAAAGTCAATTTGCAATTATCTTAAAAAAAAAAAGTTAATTGTGTATCTGGGGGAAAGCAGGGACATTAATGTTAAAAAAATGGAAAATGAGGTGACTAAGGCTATAAGAAATATTAGTAAATTAAGGAAAATTAGCTTATCTGGTCAAGCAATTGTTGATGGTAAAGGATCATTGAGAATTTCAGAATTAATATCCCCTACAAATGAAAAAAAATTAGCATTAAGATTGGCAAAAAAAGAAGATTGTTTTGATTATTTTCAATGGATAAATGATCCCGAAGTAAGAAAAAATTCTTTTATTTCACGAAAAATAAAGCTTAATGAACACAAAAAATGGTTTTACAAAAAAATAAAAAATAAAAAATCAAAACTTTATATCTTAGAAGCAAGTAAATTACCTGTAGGACAAATTAGATTTGATTTTGAAAGTAGTGAAATTTTAGTGGATTATTCACTTGATCCAATTGTAAGAGAAAGAGGATGGGGTCAAAAGCTTATTAAATTAGGCATGAAAAAATTAAAAAAAAAATCTAAAAATAATTTTCTTGCAAAAGTAAAGCCATTTAACTATCCATCAGTTTCAACTTTTACAAAATTAGGTTTTGAAAGAAAGAACTTAAATAATAAAATATATTTTTATAAATCCGTTTAAAATTATAAAAAATGAAAAAGAACTTTTTAATTGAAAAAAAAATAGTAGGGCTTGATGAGCCAGCTTTTTTAATTGCTGAGGTAGGTTCAAATCACAACAGAGACAAAAAAACTGTTAAAAAACTTATAGAAAAAGCTGCCGAAGCTGGTTTCGATTCTGTAAAATTTCAAATTTATGATCCAAAAGAAATATTTTCCAAAAACATAACTACAAAAGATGTTCATTTAGAACATTTATATGGTCTGAAGCCTTGGTGGGAAATTGCAAGAGATAAAATTTTAATGCCAAGAGAATGGTTTAAGGAAATGTTTCCATTTGTTCGTTCTTTTGGAATGATACCATTTTCAGCAATTCATAGAGTGGAAGATTGCCAATATTTATTTGATTTAGGTTTACCAGCAATAAAAATTGCTTCTATTGACCTAACCTACTATCAACTTTATGAAAAATTAATTAAATATAAATTACCAATTATTCTTTCAACAGGAATGGGCGACGAAAAAGAAATAAACCAGAGCATGAGAAAGTTGCAAAAATTGGGGCAAAAAGAAGTTGCATTATTGCATTGTGTATCATGTTACCCACCAAAACCTGAAGAAGTTAATTTAAATAATATAATTAAACTAAAATCAAAATATAAAATTCCAATTGGATTTTCAGATCACTCAGAAGGAGTTGCGACCTCTGTTGCTGCTGTAGCATTAGGAGCTAAGGTTATTGAAAAACATATAACTCTAGATAAAAATTTTCCTGGTCCAGACCACCCCTTTGCCTTGGAGCCTTTAGAAATGAGCAGGTTAGTTAGGGAAATTAGAGAAATAGAAAAATCGCTTGGGAGTCTAAAAAGAAAACCAAGTATGAGGGAAATAAAAAATAGAAAAATGATTCGAAGAAGTATTATTTCAAGATTTGATATAAAAAAAGGAGAAAAAATTACAGAAGAACAAATAAAGTTTGCAAGACCAGGCACAGGTTTAGGCACTAGTAAAGCAAAATCAATAATAGGAAAAAAAGCAAAAATAAATATTAAAGCTGAAACTATATTAAGTCTCAGCCATGTTAAATAATTAAAATGAATTTTATTATAAGAAAATATAAAAAAAATGATGAAATTGGTATTATGAGCTTAGATAATTCCCTTTTAAGCCACGAATGGAATAAAAGAAATTTAAGAAATTGGTACTGGAAATACAAAAGCAAGATTAGCAATTCTATTATTATAGTTGCCGAGTATAAAAAAAAAATAATTGGCCATTACGCAGTAATACCAATCTACTATTCAATAAATAAAAAAAAAATACTTTCATCACATTCAATTGGATTAATGATTGCAAAAAAATGGCAGTCAAGAGGATTAGTAAAATTTCTATCAGAGAAACTTTTTTACTTAACTGAAAAAAATAATATTAATCAAATATATGGATTCCCTAATAAGCTCGCACTTAAATTACATACTTTATTATTTAATTATAAATTAATTGAACTGATAAATATTTTAAACTTTAAATATGATTATAAATATAAATATAAAAAAATTGATTCAAATTTTAAAATTGAAAAAATAAAAAAATTTAATAAATTACATGACATTTTCTTTCAAAATAATTTAAATAGGTATAAAGTATTTCTTTATAGAAACTCGAACTTTTTAAACTGGAGATATTTAGCAAGACCAGATAAGGAGTATTTTGCTTTTAATATTTATGAAAAAAACCAACTTATGGGTTATTGCATTTTAAAACTTTATAAAGAAAATAAAATATTAAAAGGTCATATACTTGATTTCTTTACAGTAAATAAAAAAGCTGTCCAAAAAAATCTAATTTTTTTCTGTATGAATTTTTTAAAACTTAAAGGTGCAGATCTAATTGATTTGTTTATAAAAGGGGACAAAGTGTTAGAAAGTATTTTTAGGGAACAAAATTTTAAAATAATAAATAAAGTTCCTCTAGTATGTAAATTCAGCAAAAACTCAAAAAAGGCAAATAAATTATTTAATAAAGCTAATTGGTTTATGACTCAAGGAGATAGTCTTGAAATATACTAAGAAAAAAAATTTAGGAATAGTAGGGCTAGGCTCAATGGGAGAAGCAATGTTAAAAAATTTATTACGTAAAAATTATATTGTTTATGGTCATGACATTAATTCGAATGTTAAAAAAAGATTAAAAAATATTAAATCTTTTTATTTTTGTGAAAGTTTAAAAGAACTTTGCCAAAATGTTAAAGAAATTTTGATAGTAGTTGAAAATCAAAATCAAAGTGAAAAGATTATAAAAAAAATAATTAATTATAAAAAAAATAAAATATTAGATAAGAATTTTCTAGTTATTTGCTGTGTAACTGTATCTTCTACCTGGGTAGAAAAGAGTGAAAAACTTTTGTCAAAATATAAAATTAAGTTAATAGACTCCCCAATGTCTGGCGGCCCTAAAGCCGCATTAAAAGGTAATTTAAGTTTAATGGTTTCTGGACACAAAAATGCACTTAAGCTAGGAAAAAAAATATGAAAA
>Ga0114993_10003371_pt1 | contig 16622 bp, 18 predicted proteins | sample ArcticOcean_MG_C_FD_87042 | JGI IMG/M metagenome (GOLD analysis project Ga0114993, IMG submission 87042) | Marine microbial communities from western Arctic Ocean - ArcticOcean_MG_CB2_150 | ecosystem: Environmental > Aquatic > Marine > Oceanic | place: Arctic Ocean: Canada Basin | collected...
ATAGGGAGCAAAGATAATCTCTGCTTGATGTTCTCGAATGACTGCAGCAACTGCGTGGCGAGCGGGGATGGTGTGTTCAACGAATCGATTCGGAAGATTAATTGTTGTCCGTTTGACTCCGAGTATTTCTGCTGCTGCTGCTGATTCATTCGCTCGAACTTCTGGCGAACCAAATGGTGTTGGTTCGCCGCTCGTCACATCAAGCAACAGTACGTCGTGCCCTTGGCTTGTCAATTTTGCAATCGTTCCACCCATGCCAAGTTCCTGATCATCGGGGTGTGGTCCAACTATAAGTATTTTCACCATCTACATATCGTACAGAGTGCCTGGCACCAGGGTGTCCCTTGGGACACCCTGGTGCCAGGCACTCTTTCAGGATTCTGGCGAGTAAAGCTTGCTGATTGAGGCTACCAAACAGGAATTCTGGTTTCATTATTCACCTCTCATTGCACTTGGTGCCTGGCACTCGGGTGTCCCTTGGGACACCCGAGTGCCAGGCACCAAGTGTATTAGAATATGCAGATGAGGTATCGAATGATTGTGGCGTATGACGGAACGGAGTTTCATGGTTGGCAGACACAAAATAGACCAGGAAAACCGTCACTACGCACGGTTCAAGAGGTAATGGAGAAAGCTGTGACAACTGTGGTTCGGGAGCCTGTAACTATCATTGGAGCATCGCGTACAGATTCAGGGGTGCATTCAAGAGGACAAGTAGCAACGTTCGCGACAAGTAACGAGATTCCACCAGACAAACTCACTATGGGAATTAATTCGTGGCTTCCAGATGATGTACAAGTACGAAAAATCGAACCAATCCACGATTCTTTTAATCCCATCGATGACTGCACGTCCAAAGGATATCGATACCAACTCGCCCACGGGTGCAGCAATCCCTTGCTCAAGCCGATGTTTGACCGTCGTTTCATCGCACACACTGCATTTGTTCTTGACCCAGAATTAATGAATGCTGCAGCCAAACTTTTTGAAGGTGAACATGATTTTGAAGGATTTACAAAACTGAATCACGGAAGAGAATCGACTGTACGCAGAATTGATTGTTGTTCAGTAGAGGAAACGAAAGAAGGACAACTACATATTGATATTTCGGGCACAGGATTCCTCTGGAACATGGTTCGCATTATTGCAGGCACACTGCTTGAGGTTGGGCGAGGAAAGTACACCCCCAAGGACATTACAACGATTATTGAATCTGGTGATCGAAGGCGTGCTGGAAAAACGCTCCCTGCACACGGGTTATTCTTAGAGTGGGTTTCGTTTGATTAATGACCGAACAGGTTTGCCATTTCAAAGTACCCCTGCTCTGAAAAATAACTCAACGCTTCGTCAACTGATGTAAAAATCTTCGTTGCTGTTTCAGTAATGAATGGTGATGGCGCTTTTTTCGGTTTCCACACGACATACACTTCTTTGGTGTGCTCCCATGCATGTTGCAACTCTCGCTCAACACCACTTGAGAGTCCTGGAACGCCGCCAGGAAGTTCTGGAACGAGTGACACAATCATGTCTGATTGATCAATCAGCCTGAAGTCACGCATGTAAATTTGACCATCGATGTCACCTGCAATATCTAGAATTTCACGTACTGAGACTCGCATCGCCTCGCCATCTTTTTTACCACCAAACGCATGTGCTTCGACTTCAATCCAATCTTTACCTTCTTTTGCGGCTTCAATTCCTCTGTCGAGGAGAAGTTTTTCATCAACGTCTGCGGGATCAAAAGCAATGAAATGTTCGGCGAGTGCCGCTCTGAATTGGTCAATCTCTTCCAAAATATCTGGCATATCCATAACGTGACTCATTGGAAAACTTGGATACACTTTCTTTAGATTGTTTCGAGCAATAAGTTTGTAACAAGTCTCAGTTGTGTCAATATGTCTACCCCTACTTAAAACATAAAACTCATTGCTGCATCCACATGCCTGTGCCATCAACTCTGTCGCTAGAATTTCTTCTTCTCGCCAGACCATGCAGTCTTTGAGCGTTGCGTCAATATCATGCTCAGCATGTAATCGATGGTGCACAACTTCAATATTGTCCACCAAACAGATAAATAAATTTGGCTGGAATGCTTTAAGCTGATCAAAATCAAATGCTGGGAATAGTCCATGTCGCCAACGAAACGTCGCATGGGTATTCATCACGACATTTGGATGTTCTTCAATTGGTGAAGTCGCTGAAACAATGTCTTTAATTGCTGCCCGACGTAATGAATGTAATCTACTCAGCGGAAGGTCGAGAATTCGGCCTGGTCGAATGTCTGGACCCTCGCTATACATCATTTGGCCAACATTAAAAATCTCGATGTTTCCGCCTCGTTCACCTGCAAGATCTGCTGTTTGTTCTAGGTACGGCTTTTTATCCATACCAATCTGGCCGGTTATGACTGTTCTCATGCTTCGTATTATACTCAAGAATTAGGGACAATCACACTTTTATTTCTTTTGAGTAAAACGGCGTAGCCATGATGCGCTAGCACGAGGTAAATTCTTGCCAGATTTTTTATGGTTTGACCACAACCTATAGGTCCATACAACGGCGACGACTACCATAACTAGTCCAAGCAAGCGAACAACTAACTCCACTGTGCTCTTTGCCTGCAAACTATCCGCAATCCACCACCCTGCAAACAATTGCATCGGGGCTGTAAATAAACAACAGATAAGGGTAACTGTGGCAAACTTCCAGAATTTCATGTGCATCATGCCCGCGACTGAAATAGTTGTTGTTCTGCTTGCGGGAATGAAGCGAGCGAGAACAATAACCCATATCCCCCGCACATCAAATTGATACTTCACTTGTAGCATTCGCTTCGGATGAACAAATCGTTTAAACCATTTTTTATGAACAAGTCTTGTACCGAGTTTTGAACAGACAGTAAACCAAAGTAAGTCGCCACAAACAACACCCGCATACGCTGCTAGTAATGTTGGCCACATAGGCAGTGCGCCCTGCTGGACTAACATACCTGCGGGGATAATGATGATGTCTTCACCAAGGGGAATACCAACTCCTGAAAGTAGTAATAAACAATACACGACCCAAGGTCCCCAAACGGGATTCACGCCATTGATGAGTTGGTCGATCCATGCTTCCATATCTAAATCACCACTATTTCGACATCGCCTATAGAGGATGGCAATTTGATTTGACGTAAGTCGTCCCAGGACGCTGCGTTGAGTGGACTAATTTCGACTGTCGCACTGTCGGAAACCTCAACATTATTCATCCGAAGCCAATGCACTGCACGTTGTCTTTGTAGTTGCTGGCTTGTTTTTGCGGAATCTTTCCCTGTTGCATTTTTAATAGGACCGAATTCTTCCTCTCGTTTAGTCTCTACAACTAAAGAATGTTTTGCAAATGGAAGCACATCAAAAACAAAACGTTCGAATTTGTACCCATTTGGTTTTGTTGGTAGTACAGGATTACCAGAATTCACATCAATATGAGGAATTATTTTATTTGCTTTGTGCCAAGGCAAATCGTCAGCAACTCGTTGTAGAAATGCTGTTGACATGAGATGAATAGCGATCGAGCCAGCGAAAAATTTGAGATTCCCTTGCTCATCCACTTCCTCTGCATAATTGTCGGGAAGATCACTGTACTCAACGATTGTTGTTTTTCCATCCTCATTGCAAAAAACACCTACACGTTCCTCTGGATCTGATTTTAATACACATTTACTTGTGACTTCGATTGAGGATGTTTCGCTGAGATGTATTCCTAGGAAATCGGAGTCAATCACATGTGCAAGCGGATTATCTATTTGTACATATGAAAGATATTTGATTCCCTTTGCATCCATTTCTTCAAGACCACCGCTTCTTTTTAATGCAGCAAGAACACCACCATGCCCATCTGGATTCATTGCAACACTGGATTTTGAAGCGAGGAGAATTTTTCCATCTTCATCTACCGCGGGCATCTCTCCTTGAGAGAAAATGAAGATGTCCGTTCTATCGATGCCAAAACAATTATTGTCAAGAAAAAACGCTCTGGTCACAGCATCATTCTCGTTGCTCGTCATGATGTACCATGGAATCGGGACGTTATATTTTTTTGAAGCAAATACAATTTGCTCTGCAACAATTTGGAACAACGATTTGCCAGTTATAGGTGTTGCTGGAAAGGTGCCTTTTGGTCCACTCCAACCCAACCTAGTTCCTTGCCCGCCTGCAACAGTAAGCACAGCGAGTTCAGCACGCGCGATTGCGTCGATTCCATCTTTTCGATAACTATCATCAAGGTGAATTACTGGTGCTGGAACAAGTTGCGTGATACTCTCTTTGTCGTTCTGCGTTTGAAGATTGTCAAGAAGTTCAAAATCGATAGAGGTCAATTGTTGTTCAAATTCGCTTTGCTGTTCATCAGTGAGTTCATCCCAGAAATTCAAAACATGTTCTTGCCCATGTTCAGCGATACGTTTTTGCAAGTCGCATGATATGTCACTCAAAACGACGGTGTTTCCGGGGATGTCCAACCCTCGGGCAAGTGCCTAACAATTTTTCCGGTTTCTAGATAAATCACTTGCTCACAAACATTCGTGCAATGATCTGCAATTCTCTCAAGAGAACGTGTAACTGCTAAAAGTTCAAATGCGACGAGTGGATTTAAGTCGCCGTTACTTGTTCTGTGTTGCACATCGAGAACAATTTCTTTTCTGAACCTGCTAACAGTGTCATCAAAAGATAACACTCGAATGGCGAGTTCAGTATCTGCTTCAGCGAGCGACATCATAGTATCTCTCGTCATTCCGACAACACTGTTTGCCATCACTCTGAAGGTTGGTGGTGCCATGGAGATTAATTTGTCGCTCTTCATAGCTGACTCTGCAACTATTACTGCACAGTCAGCGATCCGTTCTAATTCATTGTTCACCTTAACAATTGTCAAAACACTACGGATACTGTGCTCATCATTCACGCCAAGGCGAAGCAGCCCAATACATGCTCGTTCAATTTCAACATCAACTCTATCAATAAACTCGTCACCATCAATAACCTTTTTGGCTATGTTGGAATCACCACCAAAACTTGATTCAACTGCTTGGAGTAGTTGGTCGGATACCCTAGCTCCTTGAGTATTTAAATCTGCTTTTAATTGGGATAACTTTTTTTCAAACTCTGACATCTACATGCCCTCTTGTGTGCGCATATCGGCTCTCGGGGAGTATACTCGCCACCCTGCCCTCCGACCTCTCTTTTGGAACAAGATTCATGCCCAAACTTTGCGTAAATATTGACCATGTAGCCACCATTCGAGAGGTTCGCAAAACAATTGAGCCAGATCCAATCGCTGCTGCGAGTGAAGCTTGTTTGGGAGGTGCGGATGGAATTACCCTTCACATCCGAGAAGACAGGCGGCATATGCAAGACGCAGATCTTTTTAAACTCCGCGATGTACTGACTATCCCCCTGAACCTTGAACTTGCTGCAACACCAGAAATGGTCGCCCTTGCACTGGAATCGAGGCCGGATATGGCCATGATTGTGCCAGAAGGTCGGAACGAAGTCACGACGGAAGGTGGACTTGATGTGGTGAATGACGTGGAGCGTTTAGGTGAAATCGTCAGCACATTAACTGAGTCTGGGATGCGAGTGAGCGCCTTTGTCGATGCTGACAGAGACCAAATTGATGCTGTTCTACAAGCGGGATTCTCGATATGTGAAATACACACGGGCTCCTTTGCTGAATCTTTTATACAGAATGACTTCTCGCTAGATCATCCTGATGTACAACTAGAACATGGTAAAGTACATCGTGCGATTCAACATGCCATTGACATTGGGTTGCAATGCAACGCTGGACATGGTTTAACACTCCGCAACGTCGCTGCCATTGCTTCGATTCCTAACATATCAGAATTGCACATTGGCCATTCCATTATCAGTCGTAGTGTGTTTGTAGGAATACAGAAAGCAGTTCAAGAAATGAAACAACAAATCAAGGATTCATTGCATGACTGAGTCATACTCCATCACAGATTTGCCTTATAAAGTTGCAGTGTTGTGTTATCTGTATGATGAAAACGATCACCTACTTTTACTTCACCGCGTAAAAGAACCAAATGCTGGAAATTACTCTCCAATTGGAGGGAAGCTGGAAGCAAGCACTGGCGAAAGCCCCCACGCATGTGCTGTTCGAGAAATATTTGAAGAATCTGGAGTTCGGGTTGAAGCAAATGAAATACGTCTCTCTGGAATGCTTGCAGAAAAAGCGTACTGCAAGGACAACAGTAATACACATTGGCTTTTGTTTTTGTTTGAAGTCAAGCGCCCAATTCAACATTCTGAAATTTCGACAATGGAATTTGAAGAGGGAACGCTTGAGTGGGTTCATGTGGACGAAGTTGAAAATAAGAATATTCCCGACACAGATCGTCAAGTAATTTGGAATCTTGTGAAACAACATCGCGGTGGCTTCTTCGCAGTTGATATCGATTGTTCTGTAGATCCATTCACATGGTCTATCAAAGAAGAGTGGGCTTCTTCGGATGTTTAGCGTTTGTGTTTCAACAGATTTTATTGCGAAGCATGCGGTAACCATTCGGGGTATCGATGAAACGCCACACAACCACACCTGGAAAGTTGAGGTTGTAATCGAGGGTTCCACCCTTGATGATGATGGCGTCTTAATTGATTTTATAGAGGTAGAAAAAGATCTCGCGACTATTCTTGATCCAATTTCAGGTGCAAATCTTAATACTTGTGAACTACTTGGTGGTGTTAATCCTTCCGCTGAGCGAGTAGCGATGTATATTGGCGAGGCGATGTCAAAAAAAGTACATGGAGACGTTCGGGTACAATCCGTCACGGTTACCGAAGCACCTCACTGCAAGGCAACCTACTCCCTATGACAAATGCACCACTCATGCTCTCTGTATCTGGCGCAAGAGGAATTGTCGGTGAAACGATGACCCCAGAATTTGCTCAAACGTATGCTAATGCGTTTGTTGTTTTTCTAGCGAAGAAATTAGGGCGACTTCCCATACTCTGTGTTGCAAGAGATAGCCGGCCAAGTGGTCCCTCCCTACAAAACGCGGTCGCCGATGCGTTTCTCCGCTGTGGTTGTAGCGTCACGGATCTTGGCGTTGTTGCAACCCCAACAGCGGGTGTCATGATTCACACCATTGGGGCTGATGGGGGCATCATTGTGACCGCGTCACATAACCCATCGCCTTGGAATGGTTTGAAGTGCCTTGATGGAGATGGGCTTGCTCCGAGCAAGGAGGAAGCGGAAGAAATTATCAACAATTATCATGAGGAACGGGTTCTTGAGTCCAAAGAAGGTGGGAATCTTCAAGTGAATACTCAAGGAAATGACACACACATTGCAAAACTTCTTGGATTGATTAACCCCGCGCCTATTCGGGAGAAACACTTCCGCGTTGTCCTTGATTCCATAAACGGGGCGGGTTGCGAATCTGGTCTTAAACTCCTTGAACTCCTTGGGTGTGATGTTCTACACCTCAATGGTGATCCAACCGGCGACTTTGCGCATGTTCCAGAACCAAAGGCAGAAAATTTGACAGATCTTGCTGAGAAGGTACATCAGTTTGATGCCGACGTTGGATTCGCGCAGGATCCAGATGCCGATCGACTTGCCATTGTTGATGAAACTGGTTTTTATTTTGGTGAAGAGTACACGCTTGTTCTTTCTGCAATGCGATGGCTTGAAGAACATCCCAATACTTCGGTTGCAACAAATTTATCTACAAGCAGAATGATTGATGACGTTGCCAACGCTCATGGATGCGAAATATGGCGCTCCGCAGTTGGAGAAGCAAACGTCGCAAACATGATGAAATCACACAACTGTGTCATTGGGGGTGAAGGGAATGGTGGTGTCATTTTCCCAGATGTATGCTGGGTTCGTGACAGCCTTGCTGGGATGGTTCTTACGCTCGACTTAATGTGCCGAAAAGATGAGCCTTTGTCAACAATTGTTCGAAGTGTACAACCATATGAGATGATTAAACGAACGATTAATCTTGAAGACCTTGGTGGAATTCCTGCTGTTGAAAAAGAAATCGAACGACTCAAAAAGGAATACGCAGATGAGACACTCGATGATAGTGATGGACTCCGAATCGACTTTGAAGAGGGCTGGGTTCATGTTCGACCAAGCAACACGGAACCAATTGCCCGTGTAATTGCTGAAGCGAGCGACTCTTTGACGGCATTTAAATTGTCTAACCGCGTTAAACTTGATCGCACGGACTCACCAAAATAAATGACCCGCGGGGTAATTAATTAGTAGAGTTGAGCGCGGGGCATTACGGATGCGGTTAAGCGGACGGTCTCGTTGTCATCATCGTCCATCGCTGTTTTGTATTGCACGTCCGGGATGACTGCAAGATTAATCGTGACCCGTTGTAGGGTTGTTCCATTTTCAAACTGCAATAAAAATGGAGTAATCGGAACGCCACCCGCTGATTGTGTAACCCCTCCAAGAACAATAGAACTCGTTCCATCGACATCCATCACGAGAGTTTCATTCGTGCTTTCCCAAGAGATTGTGACAAGTTGACCTGATGGTGTTGTAATCTCTAAGAAATCACTTTGGACTTCATTAATTGTGACACTTGAGGGCATCGGCCCGAAGGATGTTCCTGTTCGAACGAGAAGTGCAATTCGTTCGACGAGTAATCGAGAGGTCAATCGATTTACTCCATCTGCCGAAGATCTTGCATACGCGTCAATTGAAACTTGAATCGCACCAAACAATCCCGTCAACAAAACCGCTGAAATCGCAAGCCCAATGATAAGTTCAACAACTGTGAATCCGCGGCGCATTATGATCCCTCCGTATAACTTGTTCCGTCAGGAACAACTGTGATAGGCCATGGAACACCATCTGGCATTGGTGCATCTGGATTCGCTCTCAGTGAGACTCGTCCATGCCCAGCGAATGGCTTCATGCCATCGTCAACGCCTTCCCCGTCACCATCCTCTGGACCAAAATAACCAATCGTTGTGTTGAACGCATCTGCTTCACCACCGTAAAACAGCGGACCTTCGCCTTCAACGGGTCGGTACGTAGAAAGAATTGTGCCATGTACATCCACAACGCCTCGCAAGTCAAGTAACCCGCTCACAATGGTCCCTGTCAATTTAACGCCTGTCGCCTCATTGTTCTGGAATGCACCAATCTCAACCGACCACCCTGGCATCAATACTGAACTACGTGAAAGTTGTTCTCGATCAGCGGGGTCTATTGAGTTCAATACCGCTTGAAGCATCGCTCCATCTGGTTGTTCTGCTACGTCAGGATCATCTGGGTCAAGAAAGAATCTCGATTCCCCTGTCACCTGAATTTTGTTTCGCCAGTGCGTGAATTCTGAAGGAACATCTCCTGCGATAGAACCAAGGAACGTGCAATCATGGAACCGGATATTGTTTGAAACATCGCGCGTATCTGGATAAATCACACCACCAGATTCTGCGACAAGACCTCCAAACTGGGTGGTGTAGCCGCCACTGCCATTTGGTGAAAGTGCTCCAGCAAAGTTCCAATTTGGATCAGCAACATCTTCCATCGTTTCAACCCATGTCACTCCAACGAACATACAATCCTCGAACACTGCGTTTGTTCCACGAGGAATTCGAACGTTTTTGAAAATCATGTCTTTATATACTGGCCGTTGGTACCAATCGTAGGGACCATCTGATTCCCATGGAATACTTTCCCATGAACTGGAGTTTGGTGGTGTATATGTTCCGCCGTTATAGAGATTTGATTGCACTTGACCACTACTCGCATCTCCGAAAATAGTCCCAGTCATCGATTCCGTTTCAAGCCAAGTCTGAGCACCTGCAAACATCGCAGTTGTCAACTCTGCAAGTTGCGCCTCTGTTAATGAAAATTGCGAAGCAGAAATTCCATAGTCAGAATCAATTGAACCGCTCACGTGTTCTTGCCATTGCATCCCAGTGGCTGCTTCCCATGCAGCAACATCAACGGCAAAACCGAGGTTTCCATCTATTTTTGCGTACTGATCCCTGCCGTCAATAATACCGTCGTCCCACCCAAGTTCACGGTCAAGAGCATCTGTGACACCATCTCCGTTGCGATCGCTTCTTGCGCGGTCGATGAGTTTTGCAAGTTGTAAATCACTTGAAAACTCTTGAGTCAATCCAGGATAACCAGCCGCAGCTGCGAGTGCGGGATCAAATACAACTCCGATGTCTCCGTTGCTATCAAAACGCGATAGAAACAAATCCATCTCGGTTACAAACTGATCACCGTCGTAATCAACCATCGTCCCACCCAAACCAACACTTTCTGTGGGGTGATTTGGTCGAAGACGATTATCACCATCAACATCATTTGCAAGGATGAGACCACCGAACGCTGAAATGTCTGTGTCAAGCATCGCTGGATCAATCCCGTAGAAATCGCTACGCATGACGAGGGGTATTCCGAATGTGCCACCCAATTCATTGATGCCTATTCCATACCGAGTTCCTAATGGACCCTCAATAATCACATTTCGACCGAGCATGACCCGTGACATTGCAACAAGGGCATAGTCAATCCGTTTGTCTAAATCAAACTCCATCGAAATTGTTCTGGAGATTCCATCCGCTTCTCCAATACTCGTTACTAGAATCCTTGTCTCGTTACTGAGTAACTCGTATGACAAACGGAAATACGTTTCTTCTGACCCATCAAGAGCAATTGGTTTGACTTCCAATTTATACTCTGCATCGATAGTTGGTAGCAACGCATCCTCCGCAGTAACTTCAATTGCATGCAAATCAACTTGTTCGAACACATCTTGAAGCGAATAGATAATGCCAGAACCCGACGATGCTCCAACAACGTAGTCAGCAGGAGGAGCAACGACTATCTGACCGTCTGCTCCTGTCCATGTTCCCTGCCATAGTTTTTCTGCGAGATCGCTGTCAATAACACCTCTGTCGATCACATATCTATTTACTTCATCTAACAGTCGAATACTTCCGAATGACAATCCAGATTCTGCCGCTGACTGCGCCTTGGCAATCGCGATCATGGCATTCGCACTTCGAACATTTGTCCAAGAAACACTCGCCATCCCCGCTGTGATTGAAGTGATGACAGTAATCATAAGTAATGCTGGTACTGTCGCCCAACCACGTCTCGTTGTTGTAATCATTATCTTGGTGCAATCCATGTTAACCTCGTTATTTCTTCACCGATGTGCATCACGGTGACATCTATTCGCACGACTTCAGACGAGCCATCTGGAACGATGCTCGTAACATTAAATGGGTCAACACATTGCACTTGGATGCGTTGTACCCAATCATCCATCCCTACGATGACAGCGCCAGTTGCATCGAGTGGACCACTTCCGTCCACCTCTGCAAAGACTGCACCATCAAGGTCATCTAAATCATCAATGTCAATCGGAATTAACTCGCCAGCTTCAGGACCCCAAACTGCGCTACCTGTAATTGGGTCATTCGCTGGGAGTAGCAATGACATCTCGCGAATTTCTGTTGCTAATCGCATACCGGTCGCAAGTTCCTCAGAGGCTACTGCTTGAATGTGCCATGCTTGTTGAGAACCGACTACAGCGACGACACCAATGCCAACGACTGCAATTGCAACAGCAGATTCGACTAACCAGAATCCACGCCTCGTTGTTGTACGTTTACGTTTCATTAACTTGTAACCACCGCGCTCATTTTGAAAATTGGAAGAATAATTGCCATCGCAATAAAACCGACGATTCCACCCATAAATACAATCATGATTGGCTCAAGTAAACTTGTAAAGGTTTTTACAGCGTCTCGTAAAACTCGATCATAATATTCAGAAATTTCTTCTAAAACATCTCCAAGTTTTCCTGATTCCTCTCCAGCGGCAATCATTTGAATCACAGGCGTGGGTAACAATTTTGTGCCACCGAGCACTTCGTTGATTCGACGTCCTTCTTTTACACCTTCCGCAACACCGTCCCACAAGGCATGATAATTTCGATTACCTGCAATGTTCCCTGTGACCTCAAGTGCATTTATCATCGGCACCCCTGCGTTTACAAGTTCACCTAATGTTTGTAATGAACGTGTGATGCACAGTGCTCTGAGCATTTTCCGAACAACTGGGAATTTCAATTTGAGTGTATCGAGAATACACCTTCCTCTTTCTGTTTTTGAGAGGAGCACCAATCCTGCTGCTATACACGCCATGCCAATTGGGACTAACCACCAATACACAACCATCCACGCACTCAGTCCCATCAAAAATTTCGTTGGCCACGGCAAAATTGCTTCTTTACCTGCAAACACACCAGCGAATCTTGGGAGCACAAACGTCAACAGAAATATGGTGACGACTGTTGCCAAACCACCAATGACTGCAGGATAAATGCTAGCACCAACGATGAGTTTTTTTGTTTCAATTTGCCGCGTTATGATTTTTGCGATTCGATCGAGCATATGACCAAACGAACCCGAGAGTTCACTTGCTCGAACCATATTGATGTACAGCGGCGAGAATAATCTTGGATATTTTGAAATAGCATCTGAAAAAGTACATCCCGCTTCAAGGTCTTCCTTAATCGAAATCAATATTTCTTTAAATTTGTCGTTTTCAACATGCTTACTAATACCATCGATTGAAACTCGCAGACTAATGCCAGCTCGAACCATAACTGCGAGTTGAGTTGTGAAATCTAAGATGTCTTTTTTCTTTGGACCGTTTCCAGTATTTAGCACTGCCCAGATTTTTTTAAGAATGCTTCCATTCGTAGTTTGTAATGGGACGAGCCGAACAATACGACCGCCGCGTTGTTGGATTGCAGTTGCAGCACCAGAGGCAGATTGGGCAGCGATTTGCCCGACAAACAGATCTCCGCTTTCTTGTTGAAGTTCATAGCGGTATGTTGGCATCTGTCTGTTCCTTACGCTGCGAGGGTCATTTCTAATCTCTGGGGGTCTGTAGAATTTGCGATTGCGACATCACGTTCAACGAGTCCATTGAAGACCAGCGATGAAATTGAAGCGTCACGTGTAACCATCCCCTTGCGGCTGTTTGTTTCGATGACATTTGGTATTTCAAATGTCCGTGATTCACGAATAATGTTTCGAACAGCTGGATCGCATAAAAGAATCTCTACTGCAGGAACCATGCCGCCGCCGATCTTGGGCAAAAGCGTTTGAGAGATAACCGCCTTTAATGTATTGGCGAGCATTGACCGAACTTGAGATTGTTGATCCGCTGGGTACATATCAACGATTCTTTCAACCGTTTGTGAAGCGTTCACCGTGTGCAATGTTGATAACACGAGGTGACCAGTTTCAGCTGCAGAAATTGCAAGCGAGGTTGTTTCCAAATCCCTCATTTCGCCAACAAAAATAATGTCGGGATCTTGACGTAAAGCATGTTTCAAACCTGAAGCAAAACTTGGCATATCTCTACCGAGTTCTCGCTGTTCGACAAGGCAGCGTTCTGAGTCAAATGTATATTCAACAGGGTCTTCAAGCGTAATAATGTGCCTACTCTTCGTTAAATTAATTTGCTGTAAGAGTGAAGCCAATGTGGTGGACTTGCCAGACCCAGTATCGCCAGTCACAAGCACGAGCCCCCGAGGCAAGTTTGCAAGTGGTGCAATTGCTGGAGGAAGATTGAGTGATTCGAGTGGTGGAATTTTTGTCTTCACAGTTCGCATTGCAATTGCGGGGACACCACGTTGTATATGAACATTTACTCTGTACCGACAGCTCGCTGTTGCCCATGACAAGTCAACATCTTGTTGTTTAGTGAGTGTTGCTTGTTGATTGTCATTTAGCATTGTTGCAAGAAGTTCAGTAAGTTCCTTTTCTTCCAGAACGGGCTGATCAAGTCGAATCAATCCAGTGTCCACCCGAATCACAGGTGGTTCACCAGTGACGAGATGTATGTCTGAAGCGGATTGCTCTGCTGCTGAAGAAAGAATGAATTCAATATCCATACCAAAACATCGGTACCGACAACTGCATTATTCACACGCAGATTGAAGTCCTGCAGGTGTGCGCGACTCATTCCGATTATGTGGGCGACTTGCGACCTTGATTCAGTTTGTAAGGGGTAGAGGAGCTTGGAACGGAGCAGGAAGAGTCAATGCATCGCTCGCGTGCACTGCTGTTGTAGGTTCCCAGAACCCAGATTTCAACAATGTTTCTGCAATTGCAGTCGGAGGAATATAACTGAGTCTTCCAGATAATTTCCAATCGACCTGTGCTACAGAAGAAATGAATTCTCTACGGATAACGATTGGAATAGTGCCCTCTACCGTTGCCCATCGAGGCACGGTTTGTTCAGCAGATGCGCGGCCTATGTAGACCGTATTTCCATCTGCAGTAACCGTATACTCATAAAATTTGAGTTTTAGGGGCTCGTCATTTGTGTTTGATATTTCAAAATGAGCATTCAGCGCCACCGCTTCCGAAGTGGATTCCATCACCGATGAACCTGTATACACAGTTAGTGGAGCGCGAACTCCGCAACCCGTAGTAGCACACAGAATGGTAAAAAGTAACAAACCTCGAATCATGTCATTACTGTACCAAGACGTGGTAACTCACGTCGCGTATGTAGCAGCTTTGAATTGTAAATTTGAAGTTCTATTGCACTTCTGGCGTGGGTTTCTCAAACGCCTGAAATGGTTGAATGAACGAATTGTCAACCATGACTATATGATCTTCTGAAAATGGAAGATAGGGTTGGTACATTGAATACTGATTCCACCAAATTGAGAGGGCGACAAGAATAATCATTGCACACCAAGATGCTAATTCACCCTCACGCCTAAACCTATTGACATACAGAAGCGAAACGCAAATAGCGACTGTCCCCAATTTATAAAAAATTAAGGGCCAAATGGAATTTGTTGCAGAGAGCAACCAAACCGCAATGGGATTTCCTTCGCTCATGCCGACTGTCGTTAAATACGTAAGTGTGAGGAACAAATCCACCAAACTTAACACAATAACACCGCCAAGAAGCCAGGTCACTCGTTCGGAGCGGTGGATGGCTTCTTCTTGCAATTCGACGTGTTGTGTCATTGTGGTCATCATGGCTGTCTTAGAATAACTATACCCCTGATAAGGCGATTTGTTCACCTTAAAAAAGCATCGACCCGATAACCTCGTTCCATCAAACTTGTTTCAAATAATGGAAAAAATTAGAAAAATTAACCTTATTATCAGACCATTAACTTGACAATTGCTCTCATTTCGATATCAATACACAAAAGTAGGATTTAGTCCCGCTCGTACCCCTCGAATCCAATATGGAGAATCTCGTGACTTTCGCTCAAACCCATGCCTTAGAACAATCTCAAGGAATGACGTTCGATTCCTCTGATTTCACGATGCATGTTTCCTCAACTCAAGCGTTGCTAGCAATCCCGAGTCATGCAACCCTCGAAGTATGGATCGAAGAGGAAGAACAATCGACTGAAATTGACCCTGATTTAGAAGATGAAGAAAACGGGGACCAAAGAGAAGATGGAGGAGAAGAAGACGACACGTTTGAACAATATCTCTTCGGTGAAGACGACGATTAAATCAAGTCGCTCCTACTTCGCTACTTTTTCATTTGACCGACCGTGACGACCAGCAGCAGAAGCAGAAATTGCGTCGCATAGATGTTGAACAGGAAGCTGATCTGGGAACTCTTCAAGGAGTTGCGCCATTTTTTCAAACAGCGATCCACCATTGTCCCGAAACAATCTTTTGTAGGCTTCCTTCATGGCATCAATTTGGTCTTCAGGATATCCACGCCGTGACATCGCAACAATATTCACCGCACGAACTTCCGCAGGGGTGCCCTCCACAATCATATAGGGTGGAACGTCTTTCGTTATTCTTGCAAGACCACCAATGTAGGAACAGCGACCAATTCGAGAGAATTGGTTAATCCCAGCTCCGCCACCAATCGTGGCGCAATCATCTATAGTGATATGACCAGCGAGCATCACTTGATTCGCAATAACCAATTCATTTCCTAACATACAATCATGTGCAACGTGTGACCCAACCATAAGCAAATTGTCGTTGCCAACAACTGTGATACCACCACCCTTTTCGGTGCCACGATGAATCGTGACATGTTCACGAATTTCATTCCTGTCACCAATTGTAAGTGTGGTGATTTCATTTCCATATTTTTTATCTTGAGGGTCACCACCAATCGCGCTGAAGGGGTACATTCGATTGCCCTCTCCAATTGTGGTGTTCCGTTGGACAGTAACGTGATTGAGTAATTCAGTACCTGCGCCAATGGTGACATTCGGACCGACGAAACAGTATGGTCCAATGATGGTGCTCTCTGCAAGAACAGCGGATTCGTCTATAAATGCACTTGGATGTATTGTTGCCATAACTAATCTTGCTCCGCATCTACCATCATAAACCGTACTTGTGCCTCTGCGGCAAGTCTTGAGCCCACAAATGCTTTGCATTGTAATGATGCCGTTCGTATCCCTGCGCGAATCGACTCGGCCTCTAAGATGAGCTGATCGCCTGGGGTGACAGGATGACGGAGTTTTACCTTATCTAGACTGAGTAAAACAGCGAGTTTACCGGTATGTTCAAGCTTTCGACTCATCAATAAGCCACCGAGTTGTG
>Ga0114993_10003373_pt1 | contig 16616 bp, 11 predicted proteins | sample ArcticOcean_MG_C_FD_87042 | JGI IMG/M metagenome (GOLD analysis project Ga0114993, IMG submission 87042) | Marine microbial communities from western Arctic Ocean - ArcticOcean_MG_CB2_150 | ecosystem: Environmental > Aquatic > Marine > Oceanic | place: Arctic Ocean: Canada Basin | collected...
CGCGGGTCAGGAAAACATCGGTTAGCGTTCCCAGATCCCACACGGCCCGAGTACCAGCGAACATCTCTCGGGAGACCGCCACGTCAACAAGCGCGATGTCTTCCAGCTTGTCATCGATGTAGATTTCCAGGCGCTTGCTGCGCGCGCATGACTCATCTCTGGTGATCTTGCCGCTTGCGACAGCGCCTGCTGCCAGTCCGGCAAGCGTTCCCTCAACAAGCTGCGGGAACACGTTGTTGGTGCCGGTTGAAATCGCAACCATAGGCACTTCACCGCCTGCGGTGGCCACGTTGCGATTCGTTCCATCGCCGCCCAGCGTCACAATTGCACCAACGCCATCTTCGACAATCGCTGCCGCCGCTCGCGCAGTGGCGCCGCCGTGTTCGGCCGGTGGCATCTTCACGTACTCAGTCGTGATGTCGTCTTCAAATTGGCGTGCAGCCGCAAACGTGAGTCCGGAAGACTCAGGCATTGCGAACACACGCTCGACACCCATCGATTTAAGACCGGCGTACACCCGTAGAAGCGTGTTCGACTTCTCCTGGTCGGACACAACGCGGCCCTGCGCTACCAGTCGGCGAATGTCTTTGCCCGCCGATGGGTTGGCGATAATGCCCACACTAATCATGGAAGCTACTCAATAGATTCGTCTCCAGTAGACTGCGGCGTTATTCAGTGATCCAACTCGGGTCTGAGAGGTAGCGTGACACCGCTTGCAGGAAGTCGCCCGCGGGCGCTCCGTCCCATGCGCGATGGTCGAATGTCAGACCAAGCCACATCATCGATCGGGCTTTGACTTCGCCAGCGACGATTGCAGGCTTTTCCGCGATTCGACCAAGCCCCAGAATGCCGACTTCCGGCGGATTGAGGAGTGGGTTGAACGCGTCTACGCCGTAGTGGCCCAGGTTGGTCACGCTAAAGGTGGCGCCTGAGTAGTCGTCCACGTCCACGGAGTTATCGCGAACCCGCTTGGCGACATCGCGAACCGCCTGCGCGATTTCGAGTGCTGACTTCTTGTCAGCATCGTGGACAACCGGTACTACCAGGCCATCTTTGACCGCCATTGCGAAACCAACGTTCACCTGCTCGATTATGCGTACTTCGTCAACGTTGAAGTGCGCGTTGGCCCTTGGGTGCTCAGATAGCGCCCTGGCAACCACTCTGATTACAAGATCCTGGAATTGCGGCCGGATGCGCTCGCGTCGCCAGTCTCGTACCAGCTGCTCCACCATTGCTTGCGCGGCTGTGACATCTACCTCAGTCGTCAATGTCACCACAGGAATCTGTCCGCTCTCTGTCATGCGACGTGCGATGGTGCCGCGCAGTCCAGAGAGTTTCTCAATTTCTTTTGCCGGTGGGCCAGAGTAGGGGGCTGCTGTCGGTGCGGCCGCTGCCGCCGGTGCACTAGCGCCTGAAGCAGTGTTGCGAACATCATCTTCAGTAACTCGCCCGCGAGGGCCCGTACCAGTGACAGTGCTTAGATCGACGCCTAGCTCTTTGGCCAGTCGGCGTGCAATTGGGGTCACCTGCTGTCGATCACCACCCCCGCCACCTGAAGCTGCCGCAGGGGCTGCCGTTGCAGCTGGCGCTGCCGGTGCTGCTGCGGCAGGCGGACTGCCTGATGTCAGCGGTTCCGGTAGATCTGCCTCTTCGCCCTCCGCAAGGATCACGGCCAGAACTGAGCCTGTGTCCACCACCATGCCCTCAGGCACAACGATGCGAGCCAGAATGCCTTCTTCCGCCGCTTCAACCTCAGCGTTGACCTTGGACGATTCGATTTCGACGAGAGAGTCGCCTACGGCGACCGTGTCGCCCTCGGCCTTAAGCCATTTGAGGACCAGGCCGTCGTTCATGCCCATCCCCCACTGCGGCAGAAGTACTTCGTAAGGCATCGTCACTCCCTGTGTGACCGGTTGTGGCCGCTGTGTAATTTTCAAATGAATGACGCAGATCACCACGTGATTTATATCGCCCGCCGAGTATAGCAACCGGAGGCGTATTTTCTAAGCCTCTGCCGGTTTAGATATTGGATTAGGTACCCAGGGCGATCAGAATTTTCTCACCGTTCTCAATATCTGGCGCAACTACTACGCTGACTCTGCCGCTTGCGTGGAGTTGGACCAGCGTGATGCCCTGATCACTCTGCCAGCCGAATATTTCTTCATCGTCCGCCAGTGGGGTGTAAACAAATGAACTATCGAGTGCCGCCGCCAGTATTCCTACAAATTGCGCGGCGTCAGACTCAGGGTCGTCCCATTCGATAATCGCAGCGAAGGCGCGATTCCCGTCCGGCCCATCCAGAAGTGCGAACCGGTCGCCAGCCCATCCTGATGCAGCGATTTCGGAATCAGCGCTGCTAAGTGACTCCAGCCACAGCGCAAGCGTGAACTCACCAAGGACGTTCTCGTGGAACGTCGTCCAGCCTTCGCCCAGGAAACCTGCCAGGTCTGGCAATGTGATTACGGTGGGAATTTCACCCGCCAGATACTTCTCTGGGTGGAGTATCTGCTCCGTCGAAGCCGGCAGCTTGCCATAGGCATCTAGAAGTTGCGCATCCGATAACTGTTCAACATACTCAGATCCCTCCTGATATGGGAACTCCAGCGAGCGTTGCAGGGCAAAGGGCGCGTCAGGAATGCCTGCCAGCGCTTGCGTGAGCACTTCGATGGAGCCAATGAGACGATCCACGCTCACGTTCTGCAGAAGGTATTGCGTCTGCAGGGCAGTGGCATCCCCCTCTATTAACGAGACCAGCGCCAGCTCTGCATCCCGGTTGCCCTCAACGACGTCTCGAAGTTCATCAAGGTTGAATCGATCATCCTGAACCAGATGGAAATACTCGTGGGCATACGTCACCTCTTCAAGCAGTGATAGCTCTGATGGATCGTCGTCCTCAACCACAAAGAGCCGATCTGTTTCGCTCTGGTACAGACCTACTACCTGTGTCCCGTACAAGACCTCGTATTCACCTGTGAGGTCAAGATCACCATCAACCATGCCTAAAAGCTTGAAAAGACGGTCGTCGATCTCAATTGAGGTGCGGAATTCATCACTTTGGAACGTGGCAACCAGGTGCTCTTGCAACTTTTCGCGGGGCAATAGTTGGCGGTTTACGTCACCCTCGGGCACGTACCCTCGGATCAACTCCACCGCGTCTTGAATTGCGTCGAGTTGTGGCGCAATAAATGCGGGGATCGCCATGCCACCCTCAATTGGAATGAACTCTGGAGGCGGGGTGGCAGTTTGTGTAATAGTGGGGAGCGCGGTTTTCGACTCGGGCACCGATACCCCGGTTTGCATGGGGCTTGGCTCGGGTTCGGAGGGCGATGAACTGCACGCCATCGCAACAATAGCGACGAGAAGCAGAGCAGCGGGAATTGTGGACATTCGGCTGACTGTAATCATCATTCGATAATACGCATTTTTTACGGTTGAAGGATCACTTAATGGCTGCCACAAGTCGATGTGAATGGGCTGGCGACGACCCTCTCATGATGAAGTACCACGACGAGGAGTGGGGAACACCCGTTCACGACGACCGCACGCTGTTCGAGTTTTTGATGCTAGAGGGCGCTCAAGCGGGACTATCGTGGATCACCGTCCTCAGAAAGCGCGACGGATACCGAGAGGCATTCGACAACTTTGAGCCCGCCATCATTGCGGAGTATGGTGATGAGAAAGTCGCCGAATTGCTGGCCAATCCCGGGATCATTCGCAACAAGCTCAAGGTTGGATCGTCCATAATCAACGCTAAGCTGTTTCTCGAAGTCCAGAAAGAGTCCGGAAGCTTTGACGCCTACCTGTGGGATCTAGTGGGGGGGAAGACTCTTACCAACAAAGTCGCCTCAATGGACCAGATTCCCGCTACCACCGACGTCTCTGATGCTATGAGCAAAGCGCTCAAGAAGCGTGGCTTCAAGTTCATTGGCTCAACCATCTGCTACGGCTTCATGCAGGCCACAGGAATGGTCAACGACCACAAGGTCGACTGCTTTCGCTACAACCAAGTATTATCCACGCCGGTCTGTGATTGGGCCCGCGTAGATTGACTGAAGTTGAGGAGCGAAGACCTTGGACAAGCAGATATTTGGCATTGGCGGCGACTTCTTCCCTCCACAGTGGCAGCGACCACTCCTACGTGAGCATCTTCTAACCCTCACAAGCGCAGCAAGGCCAAAGGTCTGCTACGTCGGAACCGCCACCGGCGATAACGCAGATAGTACGGTCCAGTTCTACAAGGAGTTCGGTCGGCACGAGTGCGAGACGTCTCACTTGAGTCTCTACTCGCCGCCGCAGAAGGACATCCGCTCGTTCATCCTGCGCAATGACATCATCTACGTGGGCGGCGGCAACACTAAGAATCTGATGGCGCTCTGGAACGAGTGGGGCTTCGACGAAATCATGCGAGAGGCATGGGAAGCCGGAATCGTGCTATCAGGCACCAGCGCCGGATCAATCTGTTGGTTCGACGACTGCATCACGGACTCGATTCCAGAGGGGCTGACATCGCTGAAATGCGTCGGCCTGCTTAGAGGAAGTAACTCCACCCACTATGGCTCACACCCTGACCGCCCCTCCACATATCGCGAACTGATCAGCACCGGCGAAGTCTCCGACGGAATCGCCACCGACGACGGCTGCGCTCTTCACTACGTGGGTGATGAGCTACACGAAATCGTCACGCAGGATCCCGATCGCAGCGCTTACCGCGTGGAGCGAGTAGCGGACAGCTACAAAGAGACCCCGCTAGAAGCGCGCTACCTAGGGTAGATCTGCGGCCTACGCCTTCAATATCTTTCGCTGCGCCAGCACCCGTTCCAGCAGCGGCTTCATGCCGAGTTTGGTGGTGATAGCAATGGCTTCGTCCTGGAGTTCAGTGGCCTTTTCGCTGTCGCCGGGTGAGTCGCGCTCAATGAGGAACTCTGCGAAATCTGAGGCGGCCCAGGCGTTTTCTGGAATTGATTTGTTCTCTCGGCACCAGTTGAGCGCCTTACCGAATGAAGCCTCCGCCGCGTCAGCATTTCCAGCAGTCGCATATCCAAGGCCCATCAGCCGGTCCGAACAAGCGAATGGCAACCCGGGCGTGGTGGTGGGAAGCGAACTCAATTTTTTGAGGGCGTTGTTTGCTAAGCCGGCATCGGGCGACTCAACGGCAACGACCAATCGGCACAAATGAAGCCGGATTTGATCCCAATTTGAGCCATCAGGATCAAGCAGATGCTCGGCCGCCTCAAGTGCCGCGTCGAGAATTTCCTTCTCACCAGAGATTCGACCTGCAAGTGCCGCTGCCAATAATCGGAGTGAGGTGCTAGCAGTGAGTCGGGCCCTGTTCTCAATGATTTGTTTGCACTCGTCGAGGATGACTTGCCGTTTTCGGAAATCGCCGTAGTGGAACTCGCCCAGAATATTCTCAGCGGCAACCCTGCTCAAAACCAGATCAGGAACATCATAAAAGAGTTCACGGCCGCTCTTCCCCGCGTTGATGTTGGCGGTCAACATCTGCACTGAGCCCTGGTACATGTATGTTCTTTCGCCGATACGCTCAGCCAGCTCGAGCACTTCCTTCGCCGCCTTCCTGTGGAGATCGGGCCCCGAAAGGCAGCCCACCGCAAGGGCTTTCCAGACCAGGCCGCGGACTTTCGCTTGGAGATTCCCGGACTCTACTGCCATTGAGGCCGCTCGATCTCCGTAGTTAAGACTCTCTTTGAAGTTCGCTTCAGCGAGGTACAGGAGCGCCATCGCCGCGAGCCCGGCACTTTCTTGATCTCTATCATCCAATTGCGTCGCGATGTCGATACATCTCTCAGCTGCAATCCGCGCGGTTGCTGTGTTGTGAGATTCCCACATTGAGGCCACCGAGAGCCGCTCTTGAATACGCGCTTCCTCGGCCGATCCGGGGTTTACTTTGTCAACAAGGGACACCAGAAGCGCTTCAGGGCCTCGCGACACTGCGAACGTCGAAATAGGGATGGTCGCTGTCTCCACCGCAGACGCAATATCCCCTGCGTCGAGAAACATTTTGACTGATGTTTCAAGCCGATCCCAAATGCCCTGCGCTTGCGACGGATCAGAGATCATCGCTGCCTCCGCCTGAGCGAGTGTCGCCAGGAAGCCAGCATGTTCAGGAGACGAGTCTCCGGCCCGGAGCAATCCCAGCGCGCGCGTGGCGATGCGCGCCGATTCTTCATGCGCATATCCGGAAAGTGCGCTCACGGCAGCGAAACTCGAATAATGGATCAGTCGCTCTGACTCCAGAACGGTCTCGGCCTCCGCAAAGTGCGTAACGAGTTCTGTGGCGTGCGTCTCGGCATCGTCCCCGTAGAACTCTTCGAGCGCCATAGCGATGCGAGCGTGGAGCCTCACTGTCCGGGTGGCCGATAACTCAGATGTGAGCGTCTCCTGCATTAGCGCTTGGGCGAATTGGTACAGGCCAACTTCGGAAGGTACTTCTTCCACGATGCGAGCCTCCAGCGCTTCATCGAGCGCGTCGAGGAGCATGTTCTCAGTCGCGTCATCAACCAGTTTCATCAAAACGCCAAACCGGAACTGCCTGCCGACCAGAGCGGCAGTGGTGAGGATCTCATTGCATCGCTCAGAGAGTCTGTCCAGTCGTCTGCCAATAACCTCTCGCACACCTTCGGGTATCCGTATCTCCCACGAAGATGTTCCGCCCTCTGTCTGCGCCCCAGATGTGATGTTCCCTTCCTGAATCAGGAGTCGAACTGTTTCCGTGACGAATAGCGGGTTGCCCTCTGTCTGGGTAAATACTGCATCCACCAGCGCGTCTGGCGGATCAATGCCTGCTGCAACCTCTATAAAGCGGTGCACGTCATGCTTCTGGAGGCCACGTAGCAATACTCGTTCAAACAGGCGCTCACGAGACAGTTCCACCAGCGTGATCGATAACGGGTGTCTCCGGCTGAGTTCCATATCCCGGTAGTTACCAACGATCATCACCCTTGAGTTACCGATCTCCCGGGCCACGAACTCCAGCAGCAGCAAAGATGGCTTGTCCGACCAATGAAGGTCTTCCAGCATGAGGACGATAGGTTGCCCTCCTGAGACTATCTTCAGAAATGTGGTTATCGAGTCAAACAACCGGAAGCGTGCTGAATCAGGGTCGTCTACTTGTGGCGGAGGTTGGATGTCAGGTAGGCGCTCTTTCACATCCGGTACGATCTCGGAGATCACCGACGCAGTGCTGCCCATCTCGCGCCGAATCGTCTCAGCATCTCTATCGGTCACGTAGCTGCGTATCGCCTGCACCCACGGATAGTAAGCAGGCGCTCCACCACCCTCATAGCAGCGGCCCCAGAGCACCTGACCGCCACGCATCGATGCATAGGTCGCCAGTTCCTGTGCTGTGCGGGTCTTGCCGATACCTGGCTCACCAACCAGCGCGACCATCTTGCCGTGGCCACCAAGCGTCTCCTCGAAAGTAGCCTTCAGGGTGTCCATCTCCCGGTGCCTACCGACGAAGACGCCACCGGACATCGAATCAAGCGACCCCTGGCCTTCTTCATGGGCGACGGCGGCATCAGCCGGATCAATTGCTTCCACCGCCTGCAATACCTCCGAAGCACTGGCAGGACGTTCAGCAGGGTCCTTCGCTAGCAGACGCATGATGAGCGAATCCAGTGTCTGCGGCAGTGACTGGTTGTGCCAGCTTGGGGCCACAGGCGGCGTATTTACATGCTGGCCGATGATGGCAATGTCGTCATCGCCCATGAACGGAGGCCTGCCGGTGACCATCTCGTAGAGAGCATCGCTCCCAGCGAATACAGATCGGCCTGCGCAGTTACATCACCACCGGTGGCCTGCTCAGGGGGCATATAGCTCACCGTTCTAACCATCATCTTTTCTTGCGTGAGACGTGAGCGGTCGAGCGATAGCGCGAGGCCGAAGTCACCGATACGAACGGTGCCGTCATCAGTCAGCCACACGTTGCCCGGCTTCAGGTCGCGGTGGATGATGCCCTTTTCGTGGGCGAACGCGAGCCCCCGACATATCTCGCTGGAGATGCGCAGGGCGTCTACCAGGGTGAGCATGCCGTCTTCAGCATCTTCAATCAGAGTCCCAACATCACCGCCAACCATGAGTGGCTGAACCATGAACGGTTGGCCGTTTTCGTCGCCAAGGTCAAAGATCGGCATGAGGTTGGGATGGTCGCCGAGGCGCGCACTCGCCTGCGCTTCACGAGTAATACGCTGGTGTCCTTCCAGATCCAGACCTTCTGCCTTGATCAGGCCGAACGCGACGTCGCGATCAAGAGTGGTGTCGTGGGCGAGGTAGACCTTTTTTTTGCCGCCTTCGCCCAGGAGAGATTGGACCGTGTATCGGCCATTCGCGAACGAGGCGGGTGTATCGACTGTTTCGGACGTGGCCTGGGGACTATCGACAACTGGGGTCGAGTCGGCAAGTAATTCTCCGCCTGCCAGAGCCAGCAGGCCCCACGCGTCATCATTCTCCGTATCGATACCTAGAATTCGCTGAGCAAGATCGTTTACTCGCTCCCAATTTTCTTGGTCAGCGGCCTCTTCAGCCTCCGCGAGAAGTTTGTCGATGCGACGCTGCAGGTATTCACTCGGCATAGTGCCGGGCATCATAAGCGAACCGAGGCAAGGGCGTATCGCCTGGCGCACTACGACCACCCTCTCCACCGTGAGCGCAAAAGCCTCAATTGCGCATGAGGCATTGGGATGGCTACCGCTGCGGTCCCCCCAGCCACTCAACGCGAGAAACGCGCACTCAACCGCCATCCCGGAATCGGAAGCCCGCGGAGATTTCCGGGATCCAGACACGCCACACCGCATCTATGCGCGACCTAGCTTCGGCTGAGCAGTGGCGTATATGCCCCTAGACGATAGCCGCCGCCAAGCCGCCAAAATCCGCCACGGTATAGTCGGGCACATACGTCGTGTCCTCAAACGGCAGCTCATAGCGGTTCACGAATGATCCGCGGTTGCCGCACATGCGGGCGCCCATTACATCGAATGAGTTGGACGAGATCATCATGATTTCGCCGACTTCAAGGCCAAGATTGCGCGCAGCGCCGCGATAAACAGACGGGTGCGGCTTGAAGCGGCCAAACTCATCTACGGAGATGATATCGTCGAAGTCCCACTTGATCTGGTTGGCCACCAGATGATCCAGGAACCATCGATTGCCGTTGGAGAGCGCAATCAGCTTGTAGCGCGACGCCAGCTTCGGCAGATTCGGTAGCACGTCCGGGAAGGGCTGCAGATTCTGCCATGCCTGCATGAACTCATCTGCCTCTTCTGCGCTCACAGCCACATCGTTCAGGCCGCAGACGTACTTGAAACCCCTCTGTGCCGTCTCCAGATAGCCGCTGTGGCCCATCTGGACCAGGCTGTCCTGATACTGCTCGATCCGCTGACGATACCGCCACTGTGCCCAGAACGCGTCTGCGTCGACATCTGATCCCTTCGCTGCCAGGAACTTCGCTATGTACGGAGTAAGACTCCCGCCAAGGTCGAGGACGGTTCCAAACAAATCAAAGGTCAGCGCTTTGACATTTTCATGCGCGGGCATCGGGGCTCCTTAGTTAAAGAGAGGATAGGTGGGTAGGGGCAGGTCTGAAACCTGCCCCTACCGATTTGTTTACTAGCTCAGACCAGGGCGATTCCCTAGTTCATCGTTTTCTTGATCGCCTCGATGATGCTGTCTTTAGTTGGGTAGACGAGCGGCTCCAGGGCAGGGGAGAACGGGATGTGAACCTGCTTGGAGGCCACTTTCTGCATCGGGGCCTGCAAATCCCAGAACGCCTCTTCTCCAACGATCGACATGATTTCGCTGGCTGCGCTGCAAACCTTTGCTGCAGGATCAGCAACGACCAGACGGCCCGTCTTGCCAATGGAGTTCAGGATTGCGTCCTTGTCCAGTGGAACAAGCGTGCGCGGGTCAATGACTTCTACCGACACGCCCTCTTTGGCCATCTCTTCGGCCGCAGCAACTGCGTGAGGCACGGAACCAGCGATCGCAACGACTGTGACGTCCGTGCCAGCACGGAGAATATTGGCGACACCAAAAGGCACTGTGAAGTCTGGATCATCGGGAACTTCGCCCCTGGTACCCAGCAGCGTGCCGTCTTCGAAGATGATGACGGGGTTGTCGTCTCGGATCGCCGTCTTCATCAGTCCCTTTGCATCCGCCGGGGTGCCGGGGGTCACTATCTTGAGGCCGCCGATGTTCATATAGACGGGGTATGAACGGTCAGAGTGGTGAGCAGCCGAGCTACCGCCGTAGTACATCACGGCACGGTAAACCACCGGAAGGGTGGCCTGACCGCCAAACATGTACCGCATCTTGGCGGCCTGCGACACCAGCTGGTCCATGCCAACCCACATGAAGCTGGTCAGCGTCTCAACAATTGGGCGCATTCCGACTGCTGCAGCGCCGACGGCCGCACCAAAGAACCCGTTCTCGGATAAAGGAGTGTTGAGCACTCGGTCATCGCCAAACTCATCGTAGATGCCCGCAGCAGCGCCGTAGACGCTCGCACGGATATCCTCGCCCATGAAGAATACTTTCTGATCACGGCGCATCTCTTCAGCGATTCCCATGCTCAGTGCCTGCATGAAAAATTTATCAGCCATTATTTGTTTCTCGTATTTCTATAAAAGTGGACACGTAGGTTCCAGTAGGGGAGAGGTGGTTTCCTCTTTTCCCTCTACCTCTTCTGCCTTTAAAGGCAAGCGTGAAGATCACGGGATCGGCATCTCTCCGGAGAACATGTCTTCGTAGAGCTCGGACGCATCTGGGAACGGACTGTTGCGAGCGAACTCAGTCGCCTCGTCTACAGCATCGCTTGCCTTGGCGCTTATCGCGTCGCACTCTTCCTGAGTGGCGGTGCTGCTGTCGACTATGTTCTTGGTCAGGATGTCCAGCGGATCACGCTTACGCCACTCGTCAATCTCAGACTGCTCCCGGTACTCAGACTTCCTGATCTTGTCCAGACCCAGGGAATGGTCCTCGTAACGGTAGGTGAGTCCTTCAATGAGTGTGGGACCCTCACCTGCTCGGGCTCGCTCGACAGCCTGTGCGGTCGCTTCGAACATGGCGATGGCATCTTGCCCATCCACCAGTATGCCGGGCATGTTGTAAGCCTGGGCACGATCTGAGATGTGCTCTACAGACACAGTGTCCCTGTATGACGTTGTCACGGCGTACTGGTTGTTCTCACAAACAAAGATGACCGGCAGGTTCCATACAGAGGCCAGGTTCATTGATTCGTGAAGTGCGCCCTGGTTTGAGGCGCCATCGCCAAAGAACACCAGGGAAACGAAGTCTTTACCCTCAATCTTGGCTGCAAGGCCCGCGCCAGTGGCCACGGGGACTGAGGAACCAAGGATCCCTGATTCGCCCAGGATGCCCACTGAGAAGTCCGCAAGGTGCATTGAGCCACCTTTGCCTTTGCAATAGCCATCAACTCGCCCGTAGATCTCAGCCATCGCCTTATTAAGGTCGGCACCCTTTGCGATGGGGTGACCGTGTGAACGGTGGTTGCCCGCAACGTAGTCAGAATCATTCAGAGCAGCACATGCGCCAACTGCGACAGCCTCTTCCCCTATATAAGGATGCGCTGCGCCTACGAACTCTCCTGCGCTGTACACCTCAATCACTTTCAGTTCGAAATGACGTATGCGCCACATGCGTTCAAGCATGAGCATCAACACGTCTTTGGAGATATTTGTTGCCATACGAAAATATGCCATTTCACCTGGGTGTCGGATCCATGTCCTGATTTCTGTCAGGGCTGTGGAAATTGGTTGCTGGATTATAGGGCAGTTGAGCCGCGTTGTGAGAATCAATCAGGGGGCGTGCTCAGAATCCAGATTCGCAGCCGTCTGCGAACCCATATTCAGATTCACCTGGGTGTCGAATCCACGTCCTGATTTCTGTCAGGGCTGTGGAAATTGGTTGCTGGATTATAGGACAGTTGAGCCGCGTTGTGAGAATCAATGAGGGGCGTGCTCAGAATCCAGATTCACAGCCTCCTGTGAACCCATATTCAGATGAGCGCGGAAGGACCGAGAGAGCCAGGGGTAAATCGTTCTCAAAACCTGTTCAAGCTGCCCGCCCGAGAAGACGCGCCTTCTCAGGAGTAAAAACCGGGTTTTGAAGCCTAAATGACGACTATTCGTACAAGGGGGAAAGTACATTTCTGGGAGGGCATATAAGCAATATTCTCAAGGCGGTCGATATCAGCCAGAAACTAACACTAAAGTTTTTAATAAAAATTCGACGTTCTGGACGTGAAAATCGTCCGAGGATCGACGGAGAGATCATTTCCACAGGGGCGAGGACAACTGGCGGAAACACTTAACTCCATATGGTCGATTGCGTGACCAATCCTTATGGCCATTAACAACTTGCTTGGGTTGATAATCTATTTATTTTAGTATACTGAGAGAATACTAGGAAGTATTAAATAGATCTCAGTATAAATATGCGAATTTCTTGGGTACTTTCTGTATTTGGTATACTCCAGTGTGGTGCCATAAACAGCGAAAATACTGGAGACCAGGTAGTCGATTGCCATGTAGGCGAAAATACCGGCCCACCTAGACCCCTATTTCGCCATTAACTCGGGTGGTCGCTCGGAATAGCGAAATGAATTGGCCGAATCGCTTATTGGGAAGGGGATTTAGCGCGGACAGCGCTTCAAGGCCATTCCGGCATTAACTTCGCTGGCTATGCGCGCTGCGGGCCACGAAAAAGAGCGCGAGCGTAGGAAGCCATTTCGTACTGCCTGGGAGTGCGCAAATAACGCAATCTAGGTGCCATTCAGAAAGTCGCATGCGGCGGCAATTCCGATGGCGCGTAAGCACTGCAATCGTTGGTGCTGGTGGGCGCGATAACTTAGTCGTTCTGGTGGTTACCCCGCAGCTATAGGGGGCTCAGGTGGTCAGCGCCATCTTTTACCTTGAAAAGGGCCTTAAAACACCTGTTTTGAGGTTGTTTCCCAGTTCAATACTGATGTTTTGCTCTGGAGAGGATGTGAAGTGAGCGATGTAGCAGGTAAGTCTGTTTGGAGGGAAAATCGCTCTACGTCGATTCTGGTGCCGCTTTACAAGTGAAATGGGACTTTTCACGTTTGGGGCGCTCTGCCGGAGTGTTCCATTTACTCGTGATTCACTCGGAACGGCGTGCAGCCCGGAGCTTGTGCGACCCAGTATTGCACACAAAATTGCTAAGTGGGTACATAATGGCTCGCTAACACGATCCCTCGATGAATGAGGGTGAACGCGATGGACTGATAGCCGTTCAGGCGAACGTACTGGTGGCTGTCGATAGGAAAGGAAGAGAAGACACATTGGCAACCAGCGTAGCGACCGATGTAGGTCTTATTGCACATTTGATGAGGCGAGCAGGCTTTAGCGTTTCGACCAGAGAAGCCGAGCGCCTGGCAGAGATCGGCTACGACACCGTCGTCGATGAACTGTTGGCAATCGAACAGAAGCCTCGCCCTGTTGAGGATCTGTTGGAGCGATTCCACCAGGACCACGCAGACGAGGAGTCTGTGAAGTGGTTCTCCAAGCGCTGGATCTATCGAATGATCAACTCCGAGCGCCCACTTGAAGAGAAGATGACCCTCATGTGGCACAGTCGCTTTGCCACCGGGCGCGCCAAGGTCAACAACTCTCCAATGATGAGCGACCACCTTGAGATGCTCAGAGACAACTGCCTGGGCAACTTCAAGGCGATGCTGTGGGAGCTGTCGCACAGCCCGGCCATGATCTGGTGGCTTGATCAGCAGACGAACCACTCTGAAGCGGTCAATGAAAACTTCGGGCGCGAGCTTCTGGAACTGTTCAGCATGGGGCGTGGCAACTACAACGAGGACGATGTGCGCGCGTGTGCACGAGCGTTCACCGGCTGGACGATCGATCAGACCATCCCTCGCTACCCCAACGGCTGGTACGACACCAACTTCGTCTACCGGGACTACGATCACGATGACGAAGAGAAGACGTTCCTGGGCGAGACCGGCAACTTTGATGGCAACGATATTGTCGACATAGTGGTCCGCCAGCCAGCCACCGGTCAGTTCGTGGCTGAAAATATCTACCGCTACTTCGTCTCTGATACGCCAGATCATGCGGCTATCGAATTCCTGACAGGCGTCTACTTCGATTCGGGCCATGAGATACGGGAAGTGATGCGGGCGCTGTTCCATTCAGATTTCTTCAAAGATGCCCGCTACGCACGCGTGAAGAGCCCTGCTGAGCATGTGGTGGGCGTAATGAAGCTCACTGGCCAGCACACCACAGAGTATGAGTTCGGTCTCGCCAGTCTCGAGTTGGCGACCCTGGCCATGGGGCAAGAGCTGCTGAACCCGCCAACGGTTGAGGGATGGCACACGGGGCACGAGTGGATCGACTCTGCGTTCTTAATAGAGAGGGTGAACTTCGCGACTGAGCGCCTTGCCAATCTCGAAGCCCCGGGCGTGATCGAGATGATCAACCGCCTGCCGGGTTCCGACCTGACGCTCACACCGGACGAGCTCATCGATCGCTGTAATTACGAACTTGGTCAATTGAACCTTGAAGAGCGAACACGACGCGTCCTGAAAGACGAGCTCGATCTTGATGGCGATATCCCATGCTCGGGTGGTACCTCCAATCCGGAGTTCACTGATCTAGCAGTTCAGGTCATCCAGATGCTGTCGGCCTCCAAAGAATTCCAGTTCGCCTAGTCATCATGTCTACCGCTCGCTCTCTCAGACAAGGAATCAAAAATGACAACTGAAGCCAAAAAGCGCGACCCCATCTTGGTAGTAGTCCAGCTTTCCGGCGGCAACGACTTCCTTAACACGTTCATCCCGTACTCAAACCCCTTCTACAAGGACTTCCGCAACACCGTAGGCATCGCAGACGAAGATGTTCTGAGAGTTGATCATGACTACGGGTTCCACCCCTCTATGCCTGAGATCAAGGATATGTATCAGGACGGCAACGTCGCCGTCATCGCTGGCGTTGGCTACCCGGAGCCTGATCGCTCGCATTTCCGCTCCATGGACATCTGGCACACCGCTGAGCCATCAACAATCATCGCTGAGGGTTGGCTGGGCCGCACAATTCGTGAGCTTGATCCCCAGAAGACGAACGTCTGCACCGGCGTGAGCTTTGGGCAGGGTCTGCCGCGGGCGATGTACCTTTCAGGCACCCCGGCGATATCTGTCGCGCATCTTGAGGGCTACGGACTGCTCACGTCGCTCTCTGGTAACAAGCAGCGCAAAGCCGTCAACGCCTTCACCCGCATGTACGTCCCGGAAGAGTTCGAAGAGGCCAGCCTCATCATGAACCACATCGGCCAGACCGGTATCGACGCCCTAACTGGAGCAGACATGCTCGCGGTGGCGCCGGAACAGTACAAGTCCGATATCGAATACGCCGATGAGCCGCTGGGCCAGAGCCTCCGCGGTATCGCGCAGGTCCACCTCGCTGACATCGGTTCTCGCATCTTCTACGCGCAGCAGGGTGGCTATGACGTCCATGGTGCGCAGATCGCCACCCACACTGGCCTGCTCAAGGACGCATCCCGCGCGATCAGCGACTTCTTCGCTGACCTCAAGGCACATGGCCGGGGTGAAGAGGTGATCATGCTGGTCTTCTCAGAGTTTGGTCGTCGTATCCGAGACAACGGCAACGGCACCGACCACGGCTCTGGCGGTGGAGCATTCTTGATTGGCGAGCGCATCAACGGTGGCATGTACGCGGAATACCCGTCACTGGCTCCGGAAGACCACCTGTCAGGTGACATGCACTACAACAACGACTTCCGAGGGATCTACTCCACTATCCTCGAGGGCTGGTTCGGCATTGCGCCGGAGGAGATAGTGAACGGCAACTTTGAGCGGTTCCAGGGAATCATGGAAGGGGCAGCCTGAGATGCTCGGAACAACACCAGAACCACAGACAGTACAAATTGATCCAGTAGCCCTCAGCAATGAAATTGGCGGCGACTACCCCATGCTGGTCCGGATGGGGCACCGATTCGAGACGTCAGTCGGCCAGCGTCTTCTGGTTGACGGCTTCTACGGCGCAATCGACGTGGCTCTTGGCGGCGATGGCCTCATCTATGTGATGAACAAGCACGTGGGCGCGATTGGCGGTCGAGTCCGTATCGCGGTGTGCGATCTTGATGATGACTTCAAACCAAACTTCTGGCCCACGCCTGATGGTGAGCCGGAGGTCTATGGAGAAGAGAAGCTGCCGTCGCCCGTGGGGTTTACCTCCGATGGCAAAGGCAACCTCTATGGCACGGACGAGCACACCAATGTGGTGGTGAACTACACCACAGACGGCAAGACGCTCGGCTACTGGGGCGAGGCCGGTGACGGCCCGGGGCAGTTCAACGCCCCCGGCGGAATCCACGTGGACCCTGTCGATGGCAATCTCTGGGTGGTCAACACCCGCAACTCGAAGATTCAGAAGTTCACGCCAGACGGAAAATACATCAGCGGATTCGGCGATGTCGGCTCAGAGCCGGGACAGATGGATCACCCGTGGGGAATCGGTTTTGACCCGGTCAACGAGACGCTGCTTGTCGCAGACTGGCAGCGTCTCGTTGACCGGGTCAAAACCGATTCC
>Ga0114993_10003376_pt1 | contig 16606 bp, 17 predicted proteins | sample ArcticOcean_MG_C_FD_87042 | JGI IMG/M metagenome (GOLD analysis project Ga0114993, IMG submission 87042) | Marine microbial communities from western Arctic Ocean - ArcticOcean_MG_CB2_150 | ecosystem: Environmental > Aquatic > Marine > Oceanic | place: Arctic Ocean: Canada Basin | collected...
CATCTGACAAGAAACTCCTTTATCAGGTACTTGAACTCCTTATCGAATTTGAGGGAGATGACAAAGTTCAACTTGAGATTCAGACATCCTTGAAACTTTCTACTGTTGTATTTGATCAAATCGAAACAACTCACTGCCCAGGCCTAGTTGAAAAGATGCAAATGCTTCTAGGACCTCATTCACTCAAATTGAAAATTTCTGGCTCTCAAAACAATCCCCTTGTAGAGCATGGAGTCAAAGATTTGACTCCTATCAGTCCGTAATATGGCAAGCAGTTCATTCCCAGGGTTTGCTGCCCCTCAAGAAGACTCCTCATAATCCTGCTAGCTCCACTGCCCAGTGAGCCAACAGAACAAGAAGGGTTTTTGTCGGAGACCAATCGGCAAGAATTTCAATGCATGTGTTAAAATATTTGGATTTGCGAATCAGGAAGTTTCTGCGAATCTCAATGACGGACTACACACCGCATATATAACTTGTGCAGTCAAATACGTGCCGACCGAACATAAGCCAACTAATCACGAACAATTACAATATCAGAGTTATCTAAAACATGAAATTGCAGAACTGAATAATATAGAGTTCCTATTGCCCTTCTCGGCTTACTATAAAAAAGTAGTGATAGGGGCCGGTTAACGGGGAGAGAACCGAATTTCAGCTACGTTTAACTCTACAGACCGGAATAGAACCACGGACAGACCTAGCAACACTGAGAACCTGACTGAGCTATCACTCACTAAGGTTCTCAATACATATAGCGGGAATTAGCAGCATCTTAATTTGAGTGCGTGGGAACCAAACGATGACTGCTTTATGGAGTGCGCCTTCTACGACGCCTCTCTGCTCTCTGTGCTGCCATCCGTTCTTTTTCACCCTTGGATCGAAAGAATCTCTTATCTTTGTATGCCTTGAGCACTCCCGACCGAGCAACTGCTGACCTAAACCTGCCAACTATTGCCTCAGGACTTTCCCCTTCTCGAAGAACCACATACGCCATAAGATATTCCTCACTCTTTGTTCTGCTTGTCCCCAACGTTTAAAATGCTATCACAAGAATGCAAACTCAGCAATCACATTGGATCTCCTGGCAATCATATTATCACCACTTTAATGCACTTAATCAGATCTCCAACGAAGATCAGGGCTGCGGGCAGCTAGGACTTCATCCAATCGAGTATTGGGAGTGTTATGGGGAGCCTCATGCAATATCTGTGGCTCATCATGAATCTCTTTGAAAATAGCCAGCATAGCTTGAATAAAAAAATCTAAAGTCTCTTTAGTTTCTGTTTCTGTTGGTTCAATCATCAAAGCTTCTTCAACGATCAAGGGGAAATACATTGTTGGAGGGTGAATGCCATAATCAATCAATCGCTTTGCAATATCCATTGCTCTAACTCCGTACTCTTTTAGGTTGCGAGAAGATATTACTACTTCGTGCATGCAGGTACGGTGATATGGAATTTCAAAAGTATCTTCTAATTGTTTCATAATGTAATTTGCATTAAGCACCGCATTTTCACTAACCGCTCGCAACCCATCAGCCCCATTAGACTTTATATACGCCATCGCCCTAACCAGAACCCCAAAATTTCCATGAAATGCTCCCACAGAGCCTATAGAGAGATCTGGAGTCGCCAGTTGATAGGAAACGTTGTCTTCCTGGTCTGATGGACTAGCTATCACGATTGGAGATGGCAAAAACGGAGCGAGCTCTGATGTCACTGTGATCGGCCCAGCTCCTGGGCCACCACCGCCGTGGGGTGTACTCATCGTTTTATGCAAATTCAGATGAACGATATCAAACCCAAGTGATGCCAACTGCACCTGCCCGAGCAACGCGTTCATATTAGCTCCATCACCGTAGACAAGTCCGCCCACTCCATGTACCAAATCACATATCTGCTCAATATTTGGATCGAACAAACCTAAAGTGTTGGGCAGTGTAATCATCAACCCCACGACACTTTCATTTAACCTAGCTTGCAATGCATCCATATCCATGTTCCCTTGGCTGTCAGAAGGCACCGAAACAACCTGATATCCTGCCATAGCAGCTGAGGCTGGATTAGTTCCATGAGCACTATCTGGGATTAAGACCGTTTTTCTGTGATTCAACTGTCCTTTATAATTGTGGTAGGCGCGCATCAGCAACATCCCTACCAGCTCGCCATGAGCCCCAGCAACCGATGCAAGGGACGCAGATGGCATCCCCGTGATTTGGCATAACGATTCTTGGAGCTGATACATAAGCTGTAATGCCCCTTGGACCGTAGTGTAAGGTTGTAAGGGATGGATACCGGAGAACCCAGAAAATGATGCTATTTCGTCATTGACCTTCGGATTATATTTCATAGTACAACTGCCAAGTGGGTAAAAGGATGTATCAATCCCAAAATTCATTTGACTTAGACGGGTGAAATAGCGTACTACCTCGAGTTCTCCAACTTCAGGCAACGGTAATTCACCTCTTTGCAGATGCGCTGGCAGTTGCACTTGTACCGGTACGTCCAATTTAGGCAAGCGTATACCACGCCTCCCAGGTCTACTACGCTGCATTAGCAATGCCCTATCAGTGGCGTTATTCATAGCACTATCCACGTGAGTTGCCTCCCCAACGACTTAACACTTCAACAAATTTATGGATTTCCTCTTTGGTATTCATCTCAGTGACTGAAATCAAAATTCCCTTACTAACAATGTCACTAATATCTAAGCCACCGATTATTTTATTAGCCTCTAAGTCCTCAAGTATTTCTTTGGAAGACGCTGGGACACAAATAACAAACTCGTTGAAAAACTCTCCATCAAATGGTAATTCAAAGTCAGGTAAGGATTGAATCAAAGACGCAAGGTAATGTGCCTTATGAAAGCAATGTAGACCAACCTCAGCAAACCCACTCTTGCCCATCAAAGCCAGATATATCGTTGCTCTAAGAGCAATTAACGCCTCGCTGGTGCATATATTGGACGTGGCTCTTTCTCGACGAATATGCTGCTCCCGTGTTTGCAGAGTCAACACATACCCCGCTCGCCCCTGGGTATCCATGGTTTTCCCTACGATCCTCCCAGGCATTTGCCGTACATATTCATCTTTGCTGGCAAAAAAACCAACGTAAGGTCCTCCAAAACTAAGCGGGATACCAAGTGGCTGACACTCACCAGTGACTATATCCGCTCCATAGTCTCCGGGAGGTTTCAAGATACTCAAGGACATTACATTAGTAGAAACCACGAGCAAAGCTCCATTAGCATGAGCTTCATTTACCATGCCGCCCATGTCCTCATCAATGTAGCCAAAATAGTTAGGGCTAGCAATAACAACACATGCAATATCCCCATTAACTGCAATCTCTTCACGGCTCTGAATTTCCACAGCAATACCTTGGGATTTAGTGTAGGTACGGATAACTAATTGGTGCCTAGGAGGAACTGAGTCAGCTACTATCACCCGAGATCGACGTGTTACTCTGCATGCCATCAACACTCCTTCAGCAAGAGCCGTTGCTCCGTCATACATACCAGAATTACAATTATCCATACCCGTTAGCAATGAAATCAGGCTCTGAAACTCATACGTAGCTTGCAGCGTTCCCTGACTTATTTCAGGCTGATATGGTGTATAAGACGTCAAGAATTCCCCACGGCTAGCAAGCGGAGCTATTGCACTAGGAATAAAGTGATTATAGACACCAGCGCCAAGAAACATCGCATAGTCCCCAGGAACTGCATTCTTATCAGCCAATCCCTGAAACTCACGCTTAAGCGCGAGTTCTGACATGCTTTGAGGAAGATTGATAGAATCTATTCTTTTTTCAGGAGGAATGTCGGCAAACAAATCGCTTATGCTATCCACTCCGATTGCAGCGAGCATCTCAGTTTGATCATTTTTAGTATTTGGAATATAAGGACTGCCAAAAACTTCTTCAACCATCGGTACTCCTCCAATCGACTTTCCGCTTAGTCCACATTTTTATTGACCGCCTACTGAGCAACAGCTCCACCGTCTACGGGAACAATCGCTCCAGTTACAAGGGATGCAGCGTCAGAACACAACCAAACAGCCACACTAGCCACTTCACTCGCACTTCCCATCCTACCGATAGGTACTCCTTTAAATTCTACAGTATCGGTATCGTCATCTGCTATAGGGAATCCAGTCATAGGAGTCTGAATAAACCCGGGACAAACGGCGTTAACTCGAATTCCTTTCCGCGCGTAATCTAAGGCAGCAGCTTTTGTAAGACCCACCACTCCATGCTTACTCGCGGTGTATGCAGCAGCCCCCCGAATGCCAACCAAACCAGCTCCTGATGACGTGTTAACGATAGCCCCACCACCAGTTTTTAACATTAAAGGGATTTCATGCTTAATGGAAAGCCATATGCCAGTCAAATTAATATTCATCACGTTGGCCCAATCGTCCAACGTGATCTGATGTGTGATCCTACCCTGACCGGTGATCCCCACGTTATTATGGGCGAAGTCCAATCTCCCATATGAATTCATAATTGCTGGTTCCAGCGCATCAAACTGAACAGGATCGCCAACATCCAACTGCAGAAACATTGCCTCGCCTCCACGATGTGTTACTTGTCTCACTGTTTCTTGCCCATTACTCTTAGAAATATCTATAACCAGTACCTTAGCGCCCAAAGCAGAAAATTCCAGAGCAGAAGCTCGACCAATCCCCGATCCCCCACCAGTGACTAAAGCAACCTTGCCCTCCATCAAAACAGACATGGATCCTCCAATTCACTGATTTACGCTACTGCCTTTACAAGAACTAACAACAAAGAGGCAAGAGTACACCCGAAAACCAAAGGACCTAGGGAATCAGGTTCCAGAGTCCCTCCATACTTAGCTCTTATGCATCATGAAGAAATGCGTCATACTGCTCACTTGTAAGCAATGCATCAAGTTCACTTACATTGGATAAGCCGACAACAACCATCCATCCCTTACCAAATGGATCTTCATTCACCCACTGAGGGTTATCCTGAAGGTCAGTATTCACCAGAGTAACAGTACCAGATACCGGGGAATAGATATCAGATACCGCTTTTACAGACTCAACTTCCCCTATAATACCCATCGCAGTTATCTCTTGCCCTGGCTCGGGTAAGTTGACAAATACCACATCTCCTAATTGCTCCTGCGCAAAAGCAGTGATGCCCAGCCTACCTTCTGATTGGTCCGTTAATACCCATTCATGTTCTTTGCTATATTTCCTGTCCTTTGGATTTTCTATCATATTTGTTACCTTCCTGGCGCGAAGATGCGTCTATAATAAGGTTTGCAGTCCCCGTATTGCTGTAATTTTTTTTATATATCTTTACCTGAAATATATACATTCATTCCAAGTCAATTACCATAAAAAGGCAAAGCTACAACCCTCGCGTTAACCCACTGTCCCCGTATATCCACTAAAAGTTCTTGGCCTAAGTCGGCGAACCCAACAGCAACATAAGCAAGCCCAATACTTTTCCCTATGTTTGCTCCGTACCCTCCACTCGTCACGATCCCAACCTGTTCATCTGAATGGTATAAAACACATCCCGACCTAGGAATTCCCCTTGAGGTAAGTTCAATTCCCACAAACTTACGATGCACACCGATTTCTTGTATAGAATTCAAGGCCTCCTTGCCAATAAATGATTCTTTATCAAAATCCACGAAACGTTCCAGCCCAGCCTCTATCGGATTGGTAGATTCATCAATGTCTGAACCATGAAGCGGGAAAGCAGCCTCTAGCCGCAAATTATCTCGACTCCCCAATCCAGAGGGCATAGCTCCTGCAAGAATCAAGGCATCCCATATCTTAGAAGTATCTCCTGCATGACACACCAACTCATACCCATTTTCACCAGTGTATCCCGTGCGACTCACCATGACTAAGTTATCAGCAAAGAAATAGTCCTGTACTCGAAACTTACCCAAATGAGTAACGTCAATATCAAAAGCATGCAATATAGTTTCAGTTGCAGTAGGCCCTTGAACCGCTATCATCCCAGTATCATACGTCAAGTCCACCATTTCAACATTTTCAATACCATCAGCCCAATGCTTAATCCAGTCATCCACACGACTTCTATTACCTGAATTACACACCAAATTAAATTCGCTCTTACTTATTCGCGACACTACCACATCATCAATAATGCCACCATTTTCAGTGCAAAGAAAACCATAGCGCGCCCTGCCATCGCGAAAGCTTCGGACATTTCTAGTGAAAATCATATCAAGTAATACCTCTGCTCCAGCACCGGTGAACCGCAACCTACCCATGTGAGAGACATCAAATACACCAGTGCCACTTCTGACTCCACGAGCTTCCGCTAAGATGCCTGTTGGATACTGAATTGGCATAGCCCAACCTGCAAAGTCAACAATTTTCGCCTTAAGCGTCTCATGCTGTTCATAAAGAGCTGTATATTGCAACACAATCTACCTCCAACTTTAGATGAAATCCCTCTAGCTCCTAGCTCAGTGATATTAATGCTAAACTCGCTAGAGGTTGAGTGTCAACAAACCTCAGATTTAAACCCCAATACCCCCCAAAGTCTTGATATCACCAAACTGTCATAACCAAAAAAATCACTGTGCTATACTTCCACAAACTGAAAATTTCCGGAGTGTGAATGCCCCCCTTCCGTGTAGCTATAGCCCAAATAAATCCAACTGTTGGTGATCTCACTGGCAACACAAGAAAAATAGTGAACGCAATCCATCAGGCACAAGAACGGAAAGCAAACATAATTGCTATCCCTGAACTGGCTGTAACCGGGTATCCACCGGAAGACCTCGTCTATAAATCCCACTTCATAAAGGAAAACCTAGATTGCACCCAGCAGATAGCCCGTGAAACGCAAGGCATCACTGCGATCTATGGGTTCATAGACGCAGATCAAACAATTTTCAACGCTGCAGCGGTTGCGAGCGAGGGTAAGATTATTGGTGTATACCACAAGCAACGCCTCCCCAATTACGGAGTTTTCGACGAGGCAAGGTATTTTACCCCGGGGATTGGATCGGATATATACCTTGTGGATGGCGTAAATATCGGGGTAAGCATTTGTGAGGATATTTGGTATCCCGAACCAATAGCAGAACAAACGTCCCAAGGAGCTCAATTGATAGTGAATATCAATGGCTCTCCTTACAGTGTCCACAAACATGAAATCCGCAGAAACCTACTCACAACTCGAGCATTGGAAAATACAGTGTCTATATGCTATGCCAATCTAGTTGGAGGTCAAGACGAACTTGTGTTTGATGGGCGAAGCATGGTCATTGACAACCAAGGGAACATCATAGTTGAGGCGCCATCTTTTAAAGAGGACTTAATTATCGTAGATTTACCACCTCAAATCAGGCGGAACTCTCTGCGCCCTCCTTCATCTGCTAAGGCAATTCAGCACGAACCCTCCCAGAATATCCGAGACCCTCATATCCCGAGCCGCTTGTTAGAAAACAATATCCCAAGCCACTTGCTGGAAAATGACTACGACCTTGAACTGCTGTATATGGCCTTAGTCACTGGCACACGAGATTACGTACACAAAACTGGCTTTAGCAAGATAACTCTCGGTCTATCGGGAGGCATAGATTCTGCCCTGGTTGCATGTATAGCGAAAGACGCCCTAGGTAGCGACAATGTGACAGCAATAGCAATGCCTTCAATGCATAGTAGCCCAGATAGTAATGAAGACGCGCAGTTGTTATCTTCGAATCTAAATATCAATTTCCTTTCCATACCCATCACCAACTTGTATGAATCATTTATGTCAATCCTTACAGACAAGTTTGAGGGTCGGCCTATTGACACAACTGAAGAGAACCTCCAGGCCCGTATACGAAGCAACCTACTGATGGCGTTTTCAAATAAGTTCAATTGGATGGTTCTTGCCACAGGAAATAAAAGCGAACTCGCTACCGGATACACCACCCTCTACGGAGATTTATCGGGAGGCTTTGCAGTTATCAAAGATGTACCAAAAACTCTTGTATATAAACTTTCAAAATGGAGAAATCAACAGAACACCAGCATAAATGAAATTCCTGAGAGAATTATCTCCAAGGCACCAACTGCAGAATTGCGGCCTAACCAGATTGACCAAGACTCCCTGCCCCCCTACCACATCCTTGACCTTATACTCGCATACTATGTAGAGCAAGACGTAAGTATAGCCCTTCTGGTAAACATGGGATTCGATAAGGAAACTGTTGAGTTCGTAGCTCGACTCGTTGATCGCAACGAGTACAAGAGACGCCAGGGCCCTCTGGGCGTCAAAATTACCGATCGGGCATTTGGCAAAGATCGCCGCCTCCCACTAGTCAACAACTACACCGAACCACGATTGCCAAACATACTTGAGGATACCCCGCAATCTATTTCTTAGCTCTCTTAATATGGGGGCCAAGGCATGTTACGATATACGTCAAGCATCGGATGCCTCCCAATCTCTATAATTGCTGCTACCCTTTGCTGAAGCGAAAACACCTCATCAGAACTGATAAGTGATTGTAACTCTCTAATCTCCAGACTATCCTTGGACAAAGTTGTTCGAAGAGTTTCAAGCTTTTTCAACATACACTCTGGAATATCTTCTCCCCAAAACTCTGATATTACCGTTCTAACTTTGAAATCAGAATGGAAGGTAAGGCCATGATCAATGCTCCACACTTTGCCATTTTCATCAAGAAGACAGTGTCCTCCCTTTCTATCAGCATTATTAGCAATAAGGTCAAAAACGGCTATAGGCCATAACTGATTCGTATGGGACGCCTCTAGATCAAAATAGCCATAGGGAGATTGAAAGGAAATCATCGCTTGGACCGAACCTGTCCCATAAGGCCCCTCTCTAATAATGGTCAAGGGAATGAATTCCCATCCTGCAACAATGGCTAGTAGATAAGCGGCCCTTTCTCTCATATATAAAGAGCCGTTTGGAAAATCCCACAGTGGCCTCTCGCCTCTATGCGGTTTGTAAACCCCATAGCGAACCTGCCCAGTGTTATCAACGATGCTTACCTTGAAAGCATTGTTTGAACCAGACAAAATCGGAACGCACTCAGTAATTGTTCCAGACTCTAGCGGAGATAAAGAATCATTACTTCTTACCATTAGTCACCAATCAGTCGGTAGACCCCCCTATCAAACAGTTTGAGTGGCAAAACTCGAAACATATTACCATTCAAATGCTGACTCCGGCTACTCTGAAGACTCCCAACTGACACCCGGGAAGTGCCCATTGTATCTCTCACAAATATGGTCATCACCAGGATCAATCGGGCTGCCACAAAGAATGCACCGAGGGCGACCTGCTACACACACATCAAACGCAGTATCTGCACAATTATCTATCTGATCCCTATCCACATCAAAGGAAAACCATAAGGTCGCATCATCACCTACATCCATACCTTCCACGATAATTGAAAATTGCGATCCCTGAACATCAAACCCCGCAGTCATGCTCACCAAATATAACTCCCACCGGTCTGGAGAGGCTGTACTGGTATCCGTGGAATCTGGAACCTCCCATTCTTGGGGAGAACTCAACGACCCTTTGAGACTTTGTTTCAAATAAGCACCCACCTGCAATAATTGTTCTTTCTCCAACCACATTCGTACTGATCCCACATTAGAGTCCACATCTACGTAGAAAAAGCGACTACCAGGATTGCCTATAGAGTCCGGAACAAACATTGTAGCACTACCTAGATATCGATGATTTTCGTACATTCCATTCATTCCTCAAAGGTTCAATATTGCAATGCTAGCTATTCAAAAATATCATAAACAAGCCAGTGGTCGGGGTGGCCAGGATCGAACTGGCGACCTCTTCGTCCCGAACGAAGCGCGCTACCGCTGCGCTACACCCCGTTTTGATGTCTTGTATGATGACAGACAATACCAGAAAAATGGCTACTATGACATACTTTCCCCTCCAAGAACTCAACCAATCTAATTCCAGAGTAAACAGGGCACACATAGCAAACGCTAAACCGAATTGCAGACCTAAGGGTTCTTGCAGTTGCATCACATTGCAGATAATTGGCAAAGACTCGTATACTTGTCTAACGTAGATGTATAAAAACAGGATTACAGTAACAGTTCCAGCTAGCACAGCCAACATTGGATCAGGGTTCGACGCAATCGGGTTGGCATTAGAGCTTCGCTGCTCAGTGACAGTAGAATTGGGGTCTCCCAGTTTTCAACTGATAGGAGAAGGGGCAGGGGTGGTCGTGCCATCAGAGGAAAACATAATACTGAACGCCATGCAGCAAGTGTTCACACAAGCAAACTTTGCAATGCCACATATGCAAGTAACCTGCAACAACGGCATACCTCTCGCCCGAGGGCTTGGCAGTAGTTCAGCAGCCATCGTCGCTGGACTTGTTGCTGCTAATGAAATATGCAGGAGCCCATTTTCAAAATCCCATCTGTTAAACATGGCAACTGCCATCGAAGGACATCCAGATAACGTCGCTCCTGCTTTACTAGGAGGATGCCAAATTGCTATAAGGGACAATGAGAACGTGATTACATCTAGGATCAGGTTCCCTCGCTCCCTGTCATTAGTCGCATTTATTCCAGATTTTCTTAGTGAAACTGCTCAAAGCCGTGCTTTGCTTACGCCGTCAGTACCTCGTGGCGATGCCATTTTCAATCTTTCCCGAGCAGCTTTACTTGTGAATGCGCTTACCACCGGAAATTTTTCACTGCTACGTGTAGCCACCCAAGATGCATTGCACCAAAATGCCCGTGAGAAGAATTTCCGTCCTCTTTCTGCTACCATTCAGGCCGCCCTAAATGCAGGAGCATATGGAGCTTTCTTGTCAGGTGCCGGACCAACTGTAATGGCTATCACCTCAGAAAGACAAATGACTATCGGTTATGAAATGAGCGAAGCAGCCTCTAGATTCGGAGTCAATGGTGAAATTCGAATGTTCAGGCCAGCACTACATGGATATAAGATTATTCACTCCCGGTGAGCACACATATTATTACCTAGGGAAGACACTATAAGCATGACAATAGTAGTCCAGAAATACGGCGGCTCATCTGTGGCGGATACTAGCCATATACGAGAAATAGCTGAAAGAATATCAAGAACCTCCAAGGGTGGTTCGGGAATGGCTATTGTGGTATCAGCAATGGGGAAAACTACTAATGATCTCATCACACTCGCAAGTCAAATTTCTGATATCCCTGAAGCAAGGGAGCTTGACGCTCTTCTTTCAACAGGTGAAATAGTGACGGCCAGTCTTATGGCAATGTCCTTAAACGCATTGGGCTCACCAGCTATAAGCCTTACTGGTGCACAAGCTGGAATCCAGACAGATGAAACTTTTGGTAAGGCACGTATAGCAAGCATCGATCCTACTAGAATTAAACAAGAATTCGAAAATGGCAGGATTGTTGTAGTTGCAGGATTCCAAGGAATTACAGAGGAATCAGAAATTACCACCTTAGGAAGAGGCGGCTCTGACACTACGGCTGTAGCACTTGCGATTAGTCTTGGAGCAGACCGTTGCGAAATATATACTGATGTTGATGGGATATATACCGCGGATCCCCGTATTGTACCGAATGCCCAAAAAGTGGATGAAATAATATATGAAGAAATGCTTGAATTCGCGAGTTACGGGGCAAAGATGCACCCAAGATCCATCGAACTTGGAGCCGTGTACAATATGCCCATACTCGTTGCATCTTCTTTCGGTGATAAAGCTGGCACACTAATACATGGGGGAACCAAAATGGAATTGCGAAACAAAGTCCGCGGGATCGCATCGGACCTAGATATAGCTCGAGTAACCGTTTTGGGAATTGCAGATCAACCAGGGATAGCAGCAAAAATATTCGACCCTTTGGCTGATACGGGCATCAGCGTAGATGTAATTGTGCAAAATGCTAGCGAAAACAATCTTACTGACCTTAGCTTTACCATCGCTGACGCAGATCTAGATCAAGCACTAAACACAGTCAATAATGTAGCCCAAGAGATTAATGCTCGAGGAGTGGTCAGCGATAGTAACCTAGCAAAAGTAACCATAGTAGGTACAGGAATGCAAAATTCTCCAGGTTATGCTTCTAGAATGTTCCGGTGCCTCTATGAATCAAAAGTAAACATTGAAATGATCACGACATCAGAAATTCGAATAACCTGTATCATCAACAAGAATCAGGTTGACATAGCCGTTGCGGCACTTCATACAGCTTTTGAACTGAATAATTAAAGCATTTACCGTCCAAAGGATCTTATATCCAAAGTTGATCCTACAATGCACTACCTTATCGACAGATAGACCTAAATCGTAACTTATAACGGAATAACAACTCGCATGACTCCTCTTCTTTCAGTCGTAATTCCTACCTACAACGAAGCTAATAGGATTGAAAAAACCCTATTGGCACTAAAAACTTTCCTAAATGATCAGCAACTTGAGTGGGAACTAATAATTTCTGATGACGGCAGTACAGATTCAACACGTACACTAGTAAATGAGCTCACACAGGCTATACCCCAAGCTAAATTAATAACTGCTGAACACAAAGGTAAGGGGAACGCTCTCAAAAGCGGGGTGTCTCAATCTTTAGGAGAATATATATTCCTGTTCGATGCTGATATGTCAATGCCAGTGAACCAATTACTACGATTCCTACCGCCAAGCTTGGGCAGCTTTGATATCGCGATTGGCTCCCGAAACATACCTGGATCCAGGAAATTCATGGAACCCATGAAACGTAGCATACAGGGACGTGTTTTTAATAAACTAGTACAAATATTTGCCCTCCGTGGCATTTCCGATACCCAATGCGGGTTCAAATGTCTACGCGCAGTCACCGTTAAACCTATTATAGAAACCCTTCAGATTGATGGCTTTGCCTTTGACGTAGAGCTCCTAATGTCAGCGCAACAACACCAATTAAGAATCGTTGAGGTTCCTATAGACTGGGTCCATACCAGTGGAAGTCGAGTCCGTCCGTTTATAGACCCATTGATAATGCTGTGTGATCTCATACGGTTACGCTACCGTCGGTTCACAATCAAAGGCAACCACGATCAACCTCACAAGTGATACACTTGAATACCCCAAGGAGAGCTCGAGTGGAACCAATCATACGAGCCAGGAACATAGCAAAATCATATGGCGATGATATAGCAGTACGAGATGTCGATTTCGAAATTTCATCTGGAGAGTGCTTTGGTCTACTAGGGCCTAATGGGGCAGGGAAAAGTACAACCATTAACCTCCTTGCGTGTCAATTCCCTCTAACTAGCGGCCAACTGACTATAAGCGGACTGGCCGTTGGTAAGGAGAATCGGAAAATCCGGTCTCAATTGGGTGTGGTTTCCCAAAGTGATAACCTTGACGATGCTCTGTCGGTGCTACAAAATTTGAGAGTTCAAGGCCGCTACTACAACCTAGACAAGCACACCGTCAACCAAAGGTCCCAGGAATTACTAGATCTCTTTGATTTGTCACATGTAGGAGAAAAGTCTATAGACACTCTATCAGGAGGCATGAAACGCCGGCTAGTAATCGCCCGGGCACTTATTCATCAACCGACAATCCTCATACTAGATGAACCTACTACGGGTTTGGATCCACAGGTACGCCAATTGGTCTGGCAAAGAATTAGAATGATGAAAGAAAAGGGTGTCACAGTAGTATTATCAACGCACTATATGGATGAAGCGTTTCAATTATGTGACAGGGTAGCAATAATGGACTTGGGCAGTATTGTCGCTATAGGAACACCTAGTTTCCTGATTTCCAAGTATGCTGGTGACCAAATAATTGATATAAACCAGTCCGCCCACACTCCTTCATTCCAACATCTAGTCAACAGGCTACAAAAGATGAATATCCTTTTTTTTGCGCGATCAGGGCAATCCATATCAGTTACATACACTGGAGAAGAGATGGACTGGATCGTGGACTTAGCAAATTCCGCTCCTCGGCCTGCAACCTTGGAAGATGTGTTCTTACGACTCACAGGACGGGAATTCAAGAATTAGATGGCTAGCACCGACCACAAACATTTCAGTAAAAGTATTTTCGGGCATACCCTAACGAATCGAATCCTTGCCATCATGGTGTTTTCCTTTCGAGTATGGCAACGAAACCTCGACAGCTTCAAACGCCAGTGGAGAGCCGAAGCTGGAGGGTTCATAATTGAACCTATAGTCATGCTGTCGGCGATGACTTTTGGATTAGGTGGATTTGTAGGTTCAATAGATGGCATATCGTACGGAAGCTTTGTAACTCCTGGGATCATCGTTGCTTACGCAATGTTCCACTCGGCCTTTGAAGCAACATATGGGGCATATATGCGAATGGAAACCCACCACCTATACGATGGAATATTAACCACCCCAGTCGCTGTGGAAGAGTTGATACTCGGCGAAGTGGTCTGGGCTGCTACTCGATCCATCGCCGCAGGCATTTGTGTGTTGACAACCGGATTTGCATTGGGTCTCGTTCATTCATGGTTTTCCTTGCTAACAGTTATTGTCGCCTTTTTTGTCGGAATAATCTTCGCAAGTTTGGCATTAACCTTAGTCAGCAAAGCTGGTAGCCTAGGAACCCTAAATAATTTTTTTACTGTTTTCATCACTCCGATGTTTTTCTTCAGTGGTATTTTTTTCCCGTTGACCCAGATGCCTCAAATCGTTCAGACGGTAGTTTCCTGGTTGCCCCTAGCTCAGGCAACTACATTAACGAGACATTTAACAACTGGCCAGTTGACCTCAGGCACTCTTATTCCATTGCTAGGATTGCTTTTATGGACCGCCATTACGGTGCCAATAGCGATTATAATGATGCGTCGAAGGATCATTCGATAATACTCTATAGGTAACCATCTCGTGAGGAGTACTATTGCCGAAGAAAGGAAAATCCGATGCCAAAAATTGGAGTTATTGCTTCCACTGAACGTTCAGCCCGGCGGTACATCGAAAGCATTGAAAAAAGAGGTGGCTCAACTCTTCTCATCACCCCGGAGGAGTTGCAGCCAGATTCAGACATGATCATGGAGTCAATTGGTGGCCTCATGCTGACAGGAGGTGAAGATATTGACCCAACCGAGTACGATGAACTACCTGATTCTGAAGCGGGACTCCAACTCAGTAAAGAACGAGATGCTATTGAATTACCATTGCTGCGAGAGGGGCTACAACGAGATCTCCCGATCCTTGCGATATGCAGAGGCATGCAAGCCCTTAACGTAGTCATGGGCGGTAAGCTTATACAGGATCTACCTAACCACAGAACCGTGCCTAATGAGGACGGGCGTATGGTCCCAAGCTCGCATCGGATTTTCGTAAGCCCCGGCAGTAAGCTAGCTGCAACCACAGGGTCAGCAGGGTTCGTCCGGGTAAACAGCATACACCACCAAGGAGTAGTCGAGAGTTGCAAGGCTACTAATTTGCTAGCCACGGCATATGGTATCGATGATGGAATCATAGAGGGGCTCGAAAGTCCCCAACACAGCTGGGTTGTAGGAGTCCAGTGCCACCCAGAGAGGGAGGAAGAAGTCCCTTCCAACTGGGGATTTCTCTTCGACGCCCTCATTGAAAGATCCGAATAACCACTGTTGAGAAATATCAATAAAATTCAGTAGTGCCCATTACTTAAATACTACATATTGTGTTGCCCAATCATTGCATTCAAATAAGTTGTGCTTCTGTATTGATTAAAGTAAAATGTGGTTAGTAAATTGATATTAATTAAGTTGTACATATTAGTCGTGGATAACCCACGGACAGGGGTGATTTGACCATGGTCGGAAGAATCGGCAACATACTTCCGGTGAACATTGAAGAAGAGATGCGCAACTCTTATCTGGATTACGCTATGAGCGTCATTGTATCAAGAGCTTTACCAGATGTTAGAGACGGATTAAAGCCTGTGCAGAGACGCATCCTGCATGCAATGCAAGAAATGGGCATAGGGCCTAACACACAATACAGGAAAAGTGCTCGTATCGTGGGTGAGGTTATGGGAAAATACCATCCTCATGGAGATGCCCCCGTTTATGAGGCAATGGTACGATTAGCCCAAGACTGGAGTCTCCGTTATCCTCTAGTCGATGGACAAGGCAACTTCGGCAGCGTTGACAATGATCCTGCCGCTGCGATGCGCTACACTGAAGCACGTCTTCGAACAATTGCGATGCAACTAATCATCGACATTGATCAGGATACCGTACCGTTTATCGGGAATTTTGATAATTCAATGCAGGAACCTACGGTATTGCCGTCTCGCATACCAAACCTTCTGATAAATGGAGCATCTGGCATAGCAGTTGGGATGGCTACAAACATCCCCCCGCATAACCTTTCAGAGGTTTGTTCTGGCATTGACTATTTGATAAAGAATCCAGCAGCTACGATGGATGACCTTCTAAAGTATGTCAAAGGTCCAGATTTTCCAACAAGTGGCTCAATTATAGGAAGCCGAGATGGTATAAGAAGTGCCTACGCGACTGGTCGAGGCAAAGTCGTCGTACGCGCAACTACTGATATCGAAGAGTTGCGCAATAACCGCTATGCCGTTGTTGTTAGCGAGTTACCTTACCAAATAAACAAGG
>Ga0114993_10003380_pt1 | contig 16594 bp, 19 predicted proteins | sample ArcticOcean_MG_C_FD_87042 | JGI IMG/M metagenome (GOLD analysis project Ga0114993, IMG submission 87042) | Marine microbial communities from western Arctic Ocean - ArcticOcean_MG_CB2_150 | ecosystem: Environmental > Aquatic > Marine > Oceanic | place: Arctic Ocean: Canada Basin | collected...
CCAAATTGCCTCCGGCACTATAGCCCCCTACCGCAATTCTCTCATTTCCAGCATTAAGTTTCTCGGCATTTTTGACTACCCACTGAGTTGCGGCATAGCAATCCTCAACTGGGTATGGGAACTTTGTTTCAGGGGCTAATCTATATCCTACGGACACCACTACGCATTCAGATCTCACGGCTATTTCTCGAACTATGCTGTCGGTCTCTTCCAGCCCCCCCTGAACCCAACCACCACCATGGAACCATACCACCACGGGAAACGGACCTTTGTCTGTTGGAAAGTACACCCTCCCTGTAAGCATTCCAGCAGATCCTCGAATCAAATAATCCTGAACTCTATGAACAGTTGGACCTGAGGTTCGTATTTGCTGGAATTCTCTTGATCTTGCTTCCAACGGAGAAATACTGTGAATGGAAGGTAATCCCATCGCTTCTGCTTTGACGCGCACAGCTTCTGACTGCTTATCCAACGGCATACTACTCTCCTATTTTCGCTTAGAAATATTCCTAATTTTGATGCTCTTGCGCTAATATACAAATATTGGTAGCTTTATACCACACATGACAGTTTCCCTATCTCAAATTGCGTAAAGGAATGTCTGCGTCGTAAATGGAAACACCAAACGATAATCGGATAACTTCCGAATATATACATTTAAGACGTATGCCTGTTGCCGATGCCCTGTATTTACTTGATCAATACCTAGATCAGGCTTTTCTCGCTAACTTCCACATGGTGAGAGTAATACATGGAAAAGGCACCGGAGTTCTTAAAGCAGCCGTTCGTGAAGAACTGATCAAACACCCACTAGTCCGCGGTTATCGTGATGCTTTCATTGGGGAAGGGGATGGAGGAGTGACTGTGGTCGAAATGGAACCCCGGAATTAGTTTTTAAACAATGAGGGACTTTAGCGTCCTTTCCAAACTGGATCGCGCTTTTCAACGAATGCACGGGCTCCCTCTAATTGATCATCACTATTATATAAACGTCTAATTGTAGAAAACTCCTCCCTCCGAATCTGATGCATCGCATCTTGAAAGGAGATGGTTTCCGCAAAACGAACCACTTCCTTGATGGCTTCAGGTACAAGAGGAGGTCCCTCAGCTATCTGCTCTGCAATATCTCGGGCCCGTGTAATAAGCTTATTACCTGGGACAATTTGGTTAACTAGACCCCATTGGTGGGCTTCATTAACATCAAACCAACGTCCAGTCAAAAGAAGTTCCATAGCTATGTGGTAGGGAATTCTCTTCGGAAGTTTCAGCGTACCAGCGTCAGCTATGATACCAGCGCGATTCTCGGGAAAAGCAAATGTGGCATGGTCGGCAGCTATAATAATGTCTGTCGCCAGCGCTAATTCTAGACCACCACCACAGCAAATACCATTTATTGCACTGATTATGGGCTTATTGAGGTTAGGAGTTCCTGCAACCCCGCAAACCCTCCAACACCAAAATCTGATCGCGTATTCCCCCAGCTACAACTGCCTGAAGATCCCAGCCAGCACAGAAAAATTTCTCACCTGCACCCGTAACGATTGCAACACGCAAGTCAGAATCATCGCGAAAGAATTCAAAAACCTTGCCCAACTCACGGCTAGTTTCGGCATCGACCGCATTCGCAGGTGGTCTGTCAAGAACCACTTCGAGCACTTTATCTCTCCTACTGATTTTGACAATGTCATCAACCATACCTAACTCCCATTCTCAATGTCCGCTATATTACTTGAACCGAAGTATACGTTACGCTCCCGAACTTCTACAAATAACAGGTAGTAATCTGAGAAAATCAAATCATATATTACCTACACTCGAAGCAAATACGTTAGAATCGTGGCATGAGAACAAACCAATTCACAGATCTTATCGGGCAGACTCCCTTAATCGCGATGCCACGTCTTTCTCTCCAGCCTGGGGTTATGATTTATGCCAAACTTGAAAGCCAAAACCCTACAGGCAGTATTAAAGATCGGATAGTTCAGAAAATGATCCAAAACGCCGAAGCAACAGGGGCAATCCGACCAGGAGACACTATTGTCGAAGCAAGTAGTGGAAATACGGCTATTGCCTTAGCAATGATTGGCAAACAACACAACTATAGCATCCACGTTGTGATACCTAACGATGTAGCACCCAGTATCGCTGACATTCTTAAATTATACGGAACCACCGTGACGTGGTGCGACTCCCGGGTCGGCATGAAAGGTGCAATTGAAATTGCAATCAACCTGGCGACAGATAATGGATACCACTACCTTGATCAGTTTGACAATGAAGCAAATATAGCAACCCATTATGAAACAACCGGAATCGAAATTTGCAACGCCCTTTCCTCTATTGATGTGTTTATAGCTGGTATCGGAACAGGAGGCACTATAATGGGAGTTGGACGACGACTCCGAGAGGCCAATCCGAACGTAAAACTAATCGGGGTGACCCCGAGAATGGGAGAACGGTTACAAGGGCTCCGTACCTTTGATGAAGGGTATAATCCCCCGCTTCTTGATTTGAACTACCTCGATGGTAGATTTCTCGTCGACAATGCCACAGCCGCAAATATCGTCCGCCTTGTAGTAGAGAAAGAGGGGATCTTGGCTGGGATTTCGTCTGGAGCAACCCTTTCAGTGGCTCTCCGTATCGCACAAGATATGACCAAGGGTAACATCGTAGTAATGTTCTCTGATGGAGGATGGAAGTACCTCCCTGCTAGACCCTGGCAAGCTGCTGCTGCTGCATCAGAGTCACTCGACGAAATCCACTGGTGGTAAATTGAACGGCGCTCCCCAATGTTCTGCAAAAACAAATTCACTGAGATCCTTACGAGTGCGGATACGCCTCTCTCTCCTTCAAATCATTTGGAAGTAAATCGGATCGCCCTAAGTATCCTATTCCCCCAACTGCTACTACTTCAAACCCTTGAGGAATATTGAAAATCTCTACAGCAAAATCCGGAAAAAAACCTCCCATAAAATGCCCAATCAACCCCAACTCTGTTGCTTGAGATAGTATGTTTTGCGTAGCCAAGCCCACGTCATGAACTGCAAATCTATTCGGCTGCCCATTTTCTCTCAAGCTCAGCTATCGTTAATATCAATACTGGCGCATTTTTTACCCATATCTTATTCCCCTCTTTTAGAATAGACAGGATTTTATCATGCGACCTATCAAAATTTGCATCAACTATGAAGCTCCAAGGCTGTAGGTTGCCTGAAGATGGTGCCCATTGAGCAGCAACAAGCATCAAATGTATCATATCTTTTTTCACAAAGCGATCAGGATCAAAAGCTCGTGGGCTCCAGCGATCTCGTATAATGGGTGATAGCTTTGAACCCATTATAGACTAAGCCTCCGTGCGTATGATGAATAACAATAGACATCATACTATCTGATTATTAGTATGTCGGGTCATCAAGCAGACTTCCAAACATCATGGTATGCTGACTGCCAACAAAACTCAGGAGGAATAGTATGGAAGGCAAAGCATTATTAGAAATCAAATACTGTGTAGTTTGAGGATATTACCCCCAAGCCTCTTGGATAGGGGCTGAGTTCAACAGAGAATTTGGAGCTGATCTTGCGATTACCGTCACGCCGGGTGGTTCTGGTATTCTAGAAGTATCAATTGATGGCAGGATAATATTCGACCGAAACGTAGCAGGGCATTACCCGAACTACGAAGACATAACCCAAATGAAAATGGATGCCAAAGAGATGGTTCCCTCATTGATGAATTAACAATGGTGAGTTAACAATTTCAATCGAAGGATTAACCTCATTAGTATAACGGTTTTCATTACTCTTGCATTGAAATCATTCAATGCTTAGATAGAGATATTCAACGGTGTTGAAGCCCATTCCCAACTGAACTACAACACTATACCCAAAATGATTCAAGGACTATCCTAACCATAATAGCCAATTCCAGAATACATTTGCTTCTAAGTTAACGTAATTAGTACAAACTGGAAATTATTCAATCGGTAGGCAAAGGTATCCATAGATTAAATGACAAAAAGCAACTTGCAACTGATCCTCCGATGGTTACATTCCTAGGATAATCGTAGAAATCCAGCTCCTCAAAGCAAACGAACACTGGGCTACCCCACCATGTTTTAGGTGTAGTCTTCCAGTGAACCGGGAACAAATGTGGATTCATAGCCCAGTCTCTTGGCTCGTTGGATTTGTCGAGAACGTTCCCGTGCGCCATGTTTTTTCTCCACACTACTATCATAAAAGCAGTTAGGGCAAGAAACACCTTCCTCGTATTCCGCTGTCATGAGATCTCCTGGAGAAATCGGCATCCTACAACCATGACAAAGTTCGTATTCCCCCTTTTCAAGCTGGTGTGTTACAGCAACCCGATTATCAAAGACGAAACATTCCCCTTCCCATTTACTATTTTGTTCAGGAACAGTCTCAAGGTATTTGAGGATGCCACCCTCAAGTTGAAACACCTGCAAAAACCCTATCGCCTTCATGTAATACGATGCTTTTTCGCAACGAATACCCCCAGTGCAAAACATGGCTATCTTCTTATCCTTACAGTCAATTAGTTGATCATCAATATATTCCTTAAATTGCCCGAACGAAGCAGTGCCTGGCTTTAGAGCGCCCTCAAACGTGCCTATATCCGTTTCATAGAAATTCCGGACGTCTAGCAAAATGACATCCCCCTGACTTATAAAGTCATTCCAATGCCCTGCGTCGATTAATGTTCCTCGTTCACCCCGAGGGTCAACAGCAGCATCAAGCATAGTTATAATTTCTGGTTTGATACGAACCTTCATCCGATAGAATGGCATGGTATCAGTTCTCGCAAATTTGCAATTCAGATTGGGGAAATTTGAAACCTTCAGATAATCAACAAAAATATCAATGTTATCAGGATGCCCGGCTACTGTTCCATTAATTCCCTCGGTTGCTAGTATCACCGATCCCTGAAGTTTCCGATCAGCACAGAGAGCTTTAATCCCATCAGCTACGCCTACTGGCTCATTCAAAAAAGCGAATTCATAGAAGGATACAACAGAAAACTCGTTATACACTTGTTCCCCCAATATAGCATCGAGCAACCTGCTGAGCGGATGCCCACTGTACTAATATCGTCGCGAAACTAATACCCATAAGAAGTATTTAACGTCTAAATAGGGTTTCCAATTTAACGGACTAGCCACTCGTCTCCGGTTCTTGATTGCCACCTGTGTTAATCTGGAAAAACCTATCTGCTAAACGTGTACCAAACACTGCACTTTCCAGAACAGATGGTATCCAGTAGCGTTCTAACCCAGGTTCTCAAAACGGATTCACAACAACGATTTTCGTTCCCCTCTGCTTAGCTTCATAAAGGCACTTGGTAGCAACGGGTTGGTTGTTCGCCAAATCAGTACCAATGAGAACCAACAGATCCGTACCAATCCAGTCGCTGTAGGAACAAGTTGAGGCACTAACCCCGAGTGTAGCTTTAAGAGCTGTAGTGCTTGACGCATGGATAACTCTTGAGGAGTTATCCACGTTATTCGTGCCAAGGAACCTGCTAACCTTTTGCGCCATATAATAGACCTCGTTAGTAATTCCCCTAGAGGTCAAATAGAAACCTAGACGTTGAGGGTCGGTTCTCCTGATTTTCTCTCCAATAATCTCGAGAGCATCCTGCCAACTTGTTCTTGTGAAGCCATTGTCTCCTTTGTATCTCACCAATGGATACGGAAGGCGCCCCAAGTTTCGAAGTTCTCTGCTATCCATCTCACGAAGTGCACCAACATCCTCGAAATATTCGTCGCTGATTGCACCCATTGTGTTGAGACGCAAAAGATCTAGGCGGACGGTGCATAAATGAATCCGCGGAAGGGTGAAGTCGCGCATACCAGTAGTACCTAGCGCGCAACCATCACAAACTCCCTTACTAAGAATCCGCCATGAATATGGAAGTTGATCACGATTTGCCCATGCGGTTTTGACCATCTCGAGGGCATGGTTGGGCTTTGTTTTGCCCAATCCATTAGGCATATAGCCGGCCCACGAAGATGGAGTCCATCTAGTCATATTTAATTCCTACAAATCGATCAATGTACGTGATAGTGCTCGGCTCCTGGTGGCCTATTCCAAGGTTCCAAAAGCATTCCAAGGCAACCCCTAGGGTGAAACCAACCAGTGGCTCGTGTTGAAACTTCCCGTGGAGGTATACTCCCAATTTGTTCCATCCCAGCTGCTACGGCCTGATCAATAAACCGATGCACATCCCAAGTGTACGGGGCAGTGTGATGGTAGACCGAACCTAAGGTAGCCCGTGAAGCTACGAGCCTAGCGGTACCACTGTCTGAGGTAGTGGGATGACTAATTTCGATCACTGTGCCCCCTATCGGGTACTCGAGAATGAAAACCGGATCATCGGCTGCCCCACGGCGACGCTCTGGATCACTTCCGTCTTTCTCCAGTCGCTCTTCCCAGTCCCCCCCTCCGCTTCTTTCCTTCGAATCTTCCCTAAGACCAAGGATTGCACCCCAAAACCCTCTTGACTCGTGAGGATTTCGAGCAGCTATCCCAATATGGGCCATTCCCATACATACTCCATTCCCCTTGTAATGAGGATGAACGAAATAGTTATCTTCAGGAGTAATCTCGATATTCAGACCCAAAGAAGTGCTGGGATCTAAGCACACTGCGCTTTTGCCATCCCACTCTCCCTGAAGTTTACCGCCTCTATCCAGTATCCCTTGTATATCCCCAGACATGTCACTACTCGCCAAGGATATGTAGTACATGCCCCCCCTACCTTTTGTCGACTCAAGATATTGTGCAGCATCACTCGTGGAATCGTTAGGTTTTGCAACCTCGTAGTACATTTCTCCAATCGGAAATTCCAAAATAGTTGTACCGTCATACCCCGGCCTGCCAGCAGGTAGTGGGGTTCTGTGTACATCGACAGCTAATCCAAACCCTTCCACAAGAACTTGACGGGCATGATCTAAATCTCCATTCACTAAACCCACATGATGAACTCTGGTAATAGCCATGATTCCCTCCAGCGGCAATTCGAATTTAGAAGACATTATAGTCTTACTAGCCACTGAATGGAACAGGGGGAGAAATCGTCTCCAATAGATCAACTAACAGCAAATGGGAACCTTGACAACCTACAACGCTCGGGATTATTTTGGGCAATAGACAGAGTAGCAGGTATGGGCTTCTTACTCCTGTGTTGGCATCTATCGGCATAGAAAACTCTGCACCAAGAATGGAGGGGAATATGGCGACGAACCCTGAATATAGTTGGGATGACTTGGAAAAGGTAGTAGGTGAAGACTTTTCGGACGGAGAAATCCACTGGGCACTCGAGCCTGTAGAATGGACATCTATTCGGCGCTATTGTGAAGCAATCGAATCTGATTTTCCACTATTCCACAGCAAACAGCAAGCTCAAAAATATGGGTACACGGGTATTATTTGCCCTGCAAGCCATGTTCAAAACCATACTGGCACCGGTCTCTGGCGCCCAGGCGATCCAACTCGGTGGCCAGTATCTGAACGAAACTATACAAGTACAGGAGTAGGTCAGACAAGCCAAATGGCCGTCCCGGCACCCAGTACAACGGCAGCGTTTGCTACCGATCGAGAAGTTGAATACCTGAAACCTGTATACATCGGAGATCATCTGGGCTCACGAGGAAGAAAGCTATTATCAGTTAACATACGAGAAACAAGTGTCGGCTTCGGAGCGTTCACTGTCTTTGAGACGGAATGGATAAATCAGAACGGCGAAGTCGTAGGGCTTTCTCGTGGGGGCAGTTATCAGTACAACCCACACACACATGACCGACCAACTTCAGATACTCAGGCCTCCAGCAGGGCCAGTGAAGCAAGACCACCGTTTGCGGCGCCAGAAGCACGAGCTAGCTATACTGACTGGACAAGTCAAAAACACTATGAAGACGTCAGTATAGGTGACCTGACAATCCCTGTCACATTCAACCTAACCGTCCAAAGATTGGTATATGAAGCTGGAGGAAACCGCGACTTTAATGCCATCCATCACAACGACGAAATTGCTCGAGCTGGAGGAGCTCCAGCAATGTATGCCAACAATGGATTCATTCAAGGAATGTGGGAAAGAGCTTACCGAGAATTCTTTGGAGTAGAAGGGTGGATACAAAAAGTTGGGCCATTCAGAATGCGTATTTTCAACGTTGTTGGCGAGCCTACTGTAGTTCGAGGAAAGGCCACGAACAAATGGCAAGAAAACAACAATAACTTCGTTGAGTTAGAAATGTGGAGTGAAACACCAAAGGGCATCAGTGTCGGACCGGGTCCAGTAATCGGAACTCTTCCCTCCAAAGCAAAATAATATTGCATCCTAGCTACCAAGAAGATAGAGACGGAAGCATTGTTCGCTTCCGTCTCTATCTTCTTGGTCACGTCTTTTATTCAATTGTGCTGCAAACTCAGAGCGACAGATATAGGTTCAGTACCTCGATCACAAACTTACAAATTCATCTGGGTCCAATCTCTATCTATAACCAAAACTTAGGGTGACTTTAACGTTCTGTTAACCTTAGTTTGTTCAAAATAACATATCATTTACTTCGTCATTTGATCATTGAACTTAGCACTCACAAGTGCAGTAATCTCAATCTGCAATCGATGAATAGGAGGCAGCTATGCCCTCGTTCTCCTTATTACCCAGAGATGAAAAATTTTTCGATCTTCTCCTCGAAAGCTCTCAAAATATGCAAATTGCCGCAACAAAATTGACGGAGCTGATGATTGACTATACCGATGTTGAAAAGAAGGTTGAGGACATTAAGACCATTGAACATGTCGGTGACGATTTGATACATGATATTATGCGCCGTCTCCATCGAACCTTTGTAACTCCTATTGACCGAGAGGACATCGCATTACTGGGGGAAAGGATCGACGATGTAGTCGATGCTATTGAGGAGACCGCTCGGTATATGATTGATTTCCACATCAATACACCAACTGATTCAGCTATACAGATGGCTCGTATAGTCAGTTCTAGTGCCGATGAACTCACCAAGGCTGTGCGCATGTTGAACAAACGGCATTCCCGCCTAGAAGACATCCTTCCTGTTACTGTCGAGATACACAGACTTGAAAATGAAGCAGACCAAGTGGCTAGCAAGGCACTTGGGGCTCTATTCTCCGGGGGGGCTGAAGCTATCGAGGTCCTGAAGTGGCGCGAAATATACAGCTCGCTCGAACTAGCCGCCGATCAGACCGAATCAGCTGCAACAGTCCTAGAAGGCATCGTGCTGAAGAACGCTTAACTTTAGATAAAAGGATATGCCCTCCATGAGTCCTGAAGCGATAATCGCTCTCATCACTATATTATTAACTGTGGCCTATGCCTATGCAAATGGAATGAATGACGCTGCCAATGCTATAGCAACGGTAATCTCTACACGAGTTCTCAGCCCATTCGTTGCTATAGTCATGGGGGCAATAATGAATTTCGTGGGCGCACTATCGGGGACCGCGGTAGCCAAAACGATTGGAAAAGGCATCATAGACCCAGACCAGATCACCCAAGTGACTGTGATGTCAGCAGTACTTGCTGCAGTCATATGGGTCTTCGTAGCAACTCGATCCGGATATCCAGTGAGTGTCAGCCATTCACTCGTTGCTGGCGTATTAGGATCAGGAATTGCCACTGCAGGATTCGCGGCTGTCAACTTTGCCACCATTCAGAAAGTTATGGTTGCGCTTGCCCTTTCCCCAATACTTGGCATGATAGGGGGCTTCATCTTCATGCTATTCCTCTATTGGATACTGAAAGGTGTTCGCCCAAAAATGGTAAGTACGATTTTCGGTAAAATGCAATTGGCTGCTTCCGTTTTGTTGGCTTTCAGCCATGGAAAGAACGACGGCCAAAATGCTATGGGCATGATCGGTCTTGCCTATGCTATTTACAAGAATCCTACAGATCCTTCCGTAGAGATCGTTTTGTGGATGCAAATTACTGGTGCCCTCGCTATTTTCTTTGGCACTGCTATCGGAGGTATGAAAGTGATCCGTACTCTGGGAATGGATGTCACACGACTTCGCCCTGTGCACGGGTTTGCTGCTTCGGCCATATCAGCGAGCATTATTGAAGGAGCATCAAGCTTGGGCTTACCAGTAAGCACAACGCATACGATAGGATCAAGTATTGTCGGCGTTGGAGCAACCCAAAGGCTCTCCGCTGTGCGCTGGGGCATCACCAGGAATATAGCATTATCATGGCTCATTACCTACCCAGTCTGCTTTGTAATGGCACTTGCCATATCATTCTTCTTAGGCTTGGTCCTAGACCCGTTCCTTGCGTCCTCAGCCGTCACTAATTGATTCATCCCCGTCCAAACCTTAGCATGCTAACATTGTTTGATGAGGGTAAACGGGGTCAATTCACCTGTACGATTCATGCTCTGGTAGCCCAGGGATAAGCATCGTATATAATCTATAAACATATACAAAGGAGTTAACATGGGAAAATATTTATTAATGGCGTCCTACACTAGCGAAGCTTGGGCAGTACAGGTTCAAAACCCCCAGAATAGAGTGGAACTAGTACGTCCTGTTTTTGAGCGAATGGGAGGATCATTAGAACTTGCCTACGGCGCATTTGGCGAGGCAGATATCATCCTTATAATGGACATGCCTGACAACGTTAGCGCCGCAGCTCTGTCAATCGCTTTTGCAGCAGGCGGTTCTGTAACTAACATCAAAACCATTCCTCTTATGGAAATGGATGAACTATTGGCTGCACTAGGTAAGGCAAAGGGTGCACAATATACACCCCCAGCGAATTAATTTGTCTTCATGGCCTTCTGAGATGAAGACAAATTTGTATATTTTATATAAGCAGGCCCCCTCTACTCATCCCCTTTATGTAAGGACCGTTAGGATATCAAATTGACTGAGTCTTCCACAAAAGAAATAGTAGAACTTGATACAGGCATCTATGCATGGCTACACCACAATCTGACAAACTCAGGATTTATTGTTGGAGATGAAAGTGTATTGATAATTGATTCCCTCAGAGTTCCATCTTTCGCTAAGGAACTCCTTATTGACATCAAACACGTCACCACTAAGCCGGTAAAGTATGTGATCGACACCCATTCCCACTGGGATCATTCTTGGGGTAATGAAGTATTCCCCGATGCCACTATTATTGGGCATCTTAACTGTTACAGCGAAATGACCGACATGAAATGGAATGAAGCTTGGAGAGATTCTGTAATTAGTGATGCGGCTCCGTGGTCAGATGAAGCGTCAATAGTCAACATTACCCCGCCAAATCTTACCTATGCTACGAGTATGAGTCTCTATTTTGGACAACGCGAAATTACATTACACTATCTTGGGAAAGCACACACAAGTGGGGATACCTTCATCCACCTGCCCAAAGAAAGAATGCTTTTCACAGGGGATGTTGCTCAAAATATGGGAATACCCTACTTCGGAGACTGCCACCCCGAAGCCTGGCCTGCGACTGATGATAGAATGATCAGTCTGGATGTAGACAGATTCACATCCGGGCATGGACCAGTTGGAACATACAAGAACCTCGTTGATGCCCGAAATTTCATACACCAACTTACCGACTTCATGAGACAAGCAAAAAATGAAGGACAAAATGAATCCCAAACTGTCTTGGCAACTCGAGAAGCACTACGACCTGAATTCGGCGAATGGCGTGGATTTGAGAAGCTCGAACAGGGCTTACACTGGGTGTATCAGCGACTCACTCAAACAGGTAACGATTAAAAAATCCAAGCATTTTCTCTGATACTCTTTTTCAGCTATCTCAGAAGCGTTACCATGCTCAGAATCAGGCACTAGCCAAAGTTCCTTAGGATCCGGTGCATTACTGTAGATTGACTCACTGTCTTTATAAGAAATAACATCATCCTCCATACCATGAATAATCAGTATAGGCGTATAAGCAATCTTCTGAACTGACTTTTCAGGCATAATAACCTTCCTGCTGATGCCTGTTTGCATTTCCGTAATCCAAACAGTTATTGGAGCAAATGGAAAGGCAGGAAGCCCAACGAAATGCGTAAAACTCTGGGAAACAGCACTGTCTAAGCTCTTGAAGGAAGAGTCTACTATCAAAGCATCAACTCGATCTGGATTCTCTGCTGCGTAAAGAATCGCTGTTGCTCCACCATTTGAAAGACCAAGCAATCCCACTTTGGCTATGTGTGGAATCCCCTCATTAATCCCGGTGTCTAAATGGGCAAGAGTATCAAGTGCTGCAGCCAAATCCAGTCTTTCATAATAGCCGAAACTCGTAAAATCTCCTCCACTGTCTCCAGTGTTACGAAAATCAAAAAGAAAAACAGTTATACCGGTTTCGAAAAGCATACTCGCCCGAAGTAGCATTGACCGTTTATCACACCTGTAGCCGTGCAGCAACAACACCGCAGTGTCTGAAGTCCCAAAAGCAACCCAACCTTCCAATTGAATTCCATCAGAGGCAGTAAAGGACACTTCCCTTGTTGCCAACTCTAGGTGTGGGTACTCCGCTAACTCTTCTATGTCCTCACAGGGTTTCGGGTGCAGAGCACTTTCCGAACCGATCCACCCTACCGTTAAAAGCAAATAGCCCAGTACTAAGGACACTCATGGAAATATAAAGCAGTGAGGCCTTACGCAGGAAATTCGAAACCCGTCCAATCAACAGGAACCCCAATAAGACTGGCGCTGGGACAAAGAACCAAGCAACAAAGAGTATGTTTGTGCTGGGTCCCGCAAGCCCCATAACCGCAGCCATTATCCCTGAGAAGGTTGTTAACACAAAACAAATCACAACGACAGGAGCTGATTTCACAAATTGTTTTATGTCACACCTCTTTTCACGACTCTACTAATAGCCGGGGCCATCCTGGCGGTACCAATAGCGGAATCCATACCCAAAGTATCTTGCTTCACATGAGAATATAAGCTCTCTCCACAATCAGCGAGTCAGTGAGAGCCGACGGCTTATTAACTACTACCCTTCACACTGTTAGATTCTATGCGCTGCTAGGTGACTTACCTTACAAACAATTTTTCAACTGAAGCTCCTTTGTAACAACCTACAGTGTAGGGATACTCAATCGTCGCATGATAATGGTACCCAAGTGATCCATGATCGTGGCCATGACACTCGTCCAGCTCTTCGTTAGACATTTCCCTGCCCCCATCTCCCCTGTACCCATAGATAGGGAACCCGTCACTTATATATCCCACAATCCCTGAATGCCCACCATCGAGCGTTTCACTATCCAGGCGCACAGGAATATAATGATAATGATAATGATTGATAGCCGGATGTCCTCCAAAGACATCCAAAATTTCTCGTGCAAGTGCATCTTCCCCTCTGCCGTCAGCAGCGTTATAGAGCACAACTCCATTTTTAGTCACACCAATCGTTCCAAGGGACACACAAGTTGGAAAATGAGCAACAGAAGGATCAGCTATATAGGAAAACGACGAATCTTTAGCAAATGGTACACCAAGATTGCCATCTATCTCAGTTAACATGGGATACTGCGTCATCGGCCAATCCCCTATCTTCTCATCAAGCGGCAGATTATTCACATCAATACGCCGCTCTATCCCGACAACATTCTCCGAGTATGCACCGATCCCAGGGTTAAAGGTTCCAGCAGGTAACCACAGCTTCTCCAGGAAATTCCAGGTTTTATCAGAATAATTAATCCAGGTAATCTTGCGCTCCCGTGCCCCGGGTGCACTGGGATTTGGCGCGTTACAAGAGTATAAATATCCTCTGGCAGGAGCATCTGTAACCAAGTAGTCATCCCCCAAAGGTAGCTCCCTGCAATCGGGACCACTGCTGTTGCTGCACAACTCAGAAGATATAGTAAAGGATGCAATTCTTAGTGCAGGAGTCACCTGAGTTGCTACCACCGCTGACAGGCCTTTCTCAGTTGGAGTAGCAAGCGGAAAATCAGGAAACAAGACCGGGACTTCGATAGTAACATCTAGCTTAACATTATCACCACTGCTACAACCTGGCATGACTGCCAGCACCAATGCCAGTAAAATTCTTACTGCATTCATATATGCTCCTATCTCAATCGACTAGGGAATGATGAAATACTCGAACTCATCTTTCCTACCTGGACATACAACAACTCTCACATCGGAACGTTCTTCCACAACCGATAGAAATTACTCCGAGACAAATGTTGCCAAGTAAAGAGAATTGTATTCAGCGTCAATACTACATTTTGCACGTAATCCTGCCCACAGTTAACCAGTTAGTGAAGCCCTAAGATACATCCAGGAATACCCATACTTCCGGAAATTATCCAGTCGAAAGTGCATCCATCCAAGAACCAATCAACTTGATTAAATTCCCAGAGTGGTGCATAAAGCATACTATAAAGCAGTGTACTACAACTTTACTCGTGATAAGGATGTGACAATGAAGCTCTTACTATTTAACAATGGGCGCCCGGGTATACTCACACACACCGGGGTTGTCGATGTCGGTACCATTGTCGGGCCATCGACCTCAAACAACCATTCAGCAATGGACACTTTAATTACGAATTTTGATCACATCAGGGAAGCTTTGTCTGTAGCAGAGAAGACCGGACCAACAATACCCATGACAGAAGTACGTATTGAAGCTCCGCTGCCGCGTCCTGAAAAGATTTTATGCATGGGTGGTAATTTTACTGAATTTGGTCAAAGATCAGCAGCACCAATGTGGGGGTTCCTTAAATCCTCTGATGCAATTCTTGGCCCTGAAGGTACCGTGGTACTGCCACATGATGATGCCAACATTTTTCACCATGAGGCAGAACTAGTAATTGTTTTCGGGAAGGCAGGACAGGACATCAACGCAGATGATGCCTTCGCACACGTTTTTGGGTACACCTGTGGTGTTGATGTATCCGCAAGGATGCCGCCGTCCGGAGCAACTCCGCCTCCCTTCCAATCATGGCGAGGGATATCGGCTCCAAAGTCATTCCCCACATTCGCCCCCCTAGGTCCAGTCATTGTAACCAAAGACGAAGTTCCAGACCCTCAAAATCTGCAGATTCGTCTGTCAGTGAATGGTGAATTACGAGGGGATTTCAACACTTCGGACATGGCGCACTCCATAGCGGAATCCATAGCATTCGTGAGTTCACACGAAAGCTTCAAAACAGGTGATCTCATGTACACCGGCACTAATCATCAAGGGCTTGGAGCAATGCAAGATGGTGATTCCATCCATATTGAAATTGAGACCGTAGGTGCATTTTCATTTTCGGTACAAGACGATCTCAAACGCAAATGGAAACGAGGGATTGATGAAGAAACTGCTGAAGATGTCCGTCAAGGAACTGGCGGACCAGGAAGACGGCAGCGCCCACTTTAGAAACCGAGGAGATTCACATGGACGAAACAACATTATCTGATGCAATCAATGCGGATATTCAGGATCACCTCACAAAAACCACGCCGCCAATGGATATTTTAGTTGCGAAGCGCCTTCTTATTGAAGTCAAAGGTATTATGGATGCGTTCGAAGTCAAGTTTTTTCTTCGTCAAGGGACCTGTCTTGGGGCAGTGAGGAATAACGCGTTTATCCAGTGGGATGATGATCTTGATATCGGGGTCCTCCTCGACTCTGAAGATTTTACGGAGCGATCCATACCACGGCTGATAGATACTTTTAAACAGCACGGTTATTACACTGAAACCCAAAATTCAGATGCGCTCATCTTCTCAACACTTTCCAAGGACAACTTACGAGTAGATCTTCTGTTCCTCCGAATTGTCGAGGGGCAGGTCTATCACTGGCCAGGTATCTGGTTTCCTGCAAGACTTTTCACCGAACTGAAGGAGATAGATTTCCTCGAACAAAAATTCTTCGTTCCTAACCCACCAGAAGAGTATCTCCAAATAAAATATGGCCCTGAATGGCAAACGCCGAAGCAGCACGGCTATGCCAAGGACGTTGTCAAGAACATCCCAGTTGAAACCAAACCAAATTTTCCTGAAAGGCTGAGACGGTTTTTGAGAGTATTCCCTGCAAAGACTGCTCGAATCCGTATTCTGAATATCAATGGGCTACCAGTCCATAAAGCGAAGGTACGATTAGTTGGGTTAGGTGTTTTTGAGACCAACAAAACCGGATACACAGACCTCTATCTCGAGCGGCGCAACTATTCGCCTCCAATGCCAGCTATAGGGACAAAAGACACTGGAGTTTTTGATTCTCTGGTTATCAGTTATGAAACGCACGAAGAGGTACTTTATGAAGAAATTCTTACCCAAAAACACTCATACGTCTACAGACCTGATCCAATGCAAGCTGAGGGCCGGATATTCGTGTTGTTTGAAGAATAATTGATCGCTACAACGATAACCCAGTTATCCCAACAGCAAACACTTTGAAACATTTTAGATGCAAAATGAACAAACGCAATCCCAACTACATATGCCCATGCAATTTTTAAGTAACGTCGTCATCACCCAAATCCCCATACTTAAACATACACTAAATGAAATAGTTACCTCTAGCCCCCGTATCAAACTAGACTTAGAACGAGACAACACTAGTAACGACACACTTCAAAAC
>Ga0114993_10003381_pt1 | contig 16592 bp, 15 predicted proteins | sample ArcticOcean_MG_C_FD_87042 | JGI IMG/M metagenome (GOLD analysis project Ga0114993, IMG submission 87042) | Marine microbial communities from western Arctic Ocean - ArcticOcean_MG_CB2_150 | ecosystem: Environmental > Aquatic > Marine > Oceanic | place: Arctic Ocean: Canada Basin | collected...
AGACTACCTAATACCTTTAGAAGATTATTTGCTGAAGGGGCATTCAACGCAGCTTTCGTACCCAGTTATGCTGGCGAATTAGTTCAGAGCAAGAAGAATGCTGATAATTTTGCAAAAAATATATTTAATTTACTGTTTATTATTTTATTAATTTTAGTATTTGTGGCTGAAATTTTTATGCCTCAATTAGTTTATTTAATTGCTCCTGGATTTTACAAAGATCCTGAAAAATTAAATTTAGCTGTAACTTTGAGTAGAATTACTTTTCCTTTCTTATTTTTTATAAGTTTAGCAACATTTTTAAGTGCAATATTAAATTCACATAATAAATTTGCAGCAGCTGCAGCAGCTCCTATTATATTTAATATAATTTTAATTGGATCTTTATTATTTTCTCAATGGATAGATCCTCAAGTAGCCTCAACACTTTCTTATGCTGTATCCGTTTCAGGGTTTGTACAATTAATAATTTTACTTTTTTTTGTTAGAAAAAAATTTAATCCAATATTTAATATAAAAATAAAAATAGACGAAAAGATAAAATTTTTTTTTAAAAAACTAGTTCCTAGTATTTTTTCTTCAGGTGTTACCCAAATAAATATTCTGGTTGGGACCATTATAGCGTCTTTTCATCCGGGGGCAATTTCATATTTATATTATGCTGATCGCGTTTATCACATAAATCTAGCGATTGCTGGAATTGGCATAGGTACAGTAATGCTTCCACAACTATCAAAATTTATAAAAAATAATAGTGAGCTTGAGGCATTTAATTTGCAAAATCGGTCTATGGAGTTTTGTTTATTTTTATCTATTCCAGCTGCTGTAGCTTTATTAATAAGCTCTAATGAAATTATAAATGCATTATTTGGATATGGGTCATTTAATATTGATAGCGTTAATAATACAGCTCTTGCACTTACTCATTTTTCATATGGAGTTCCTGCTTTTGCAATTTTAAAAATTCTTTCCAATTTTTTTTTTGCAAGAAATGATACCAAAACACCTTTTTATCTTTCAGTTATATCTGTTGTGGTAAATATAATAATTAGCGTATCTTTATTTGGTAGACTTGGTTTTATTATAATACCAATAGCAACATCAATTTCATCATGGTTGAATGTTTTAATGCACTATTATTTTATAAAAAAAAGAGATTTACATACATTTGATAGTGCTTTTATTTATAAATTACCCCGTATAATATTATCTGTGGTTGTAATGGGAATTGTTTTATATCTATCGTTAGGTTTTTTTTCGGATAAATTTTATTATAATGAAAGTTGGAAATTTATTTACTTATTTATTATAATGGTAATTAGCTTAATAAGTTATTTTATAATTGCAAATTTTTCAGGAGCTTTCAAATTTAAAGATATTAAATTAAAATAGTAGGTTTTTATATGCATAAAAAAAGAGTTTTTTCAGGAGTTCAGCCCACAGGAAATTTGCACATAGGCAATTACTTAGGTGCTATAAAAAATTTTGTTGATTTACAGAATAAATTTGAATGTATTTATTGTATAGTCGATCTTCATGCGATTACAAATCATCAAAACCCAAAAGAATTAAAATCTAATGTCTTAGAGACTGCAGCTAGCTTTATAGCGTCTGGATTGGACCCAGAAAAAAATATTATATTTAACCAAGCTAGCGTAGCTGCTCATAGTGAATTGGCGTGGATATTTAATTGTGTCGCAAGAATCGGATGGATGAACCGCATGACTCAATTTAAAGAGAAGGCTGGAATTAATAAGGAAAATGCAAGTGTGGGATTGTTAGTTTATCCAAATTTAATGGCCGCTGATATACTTCTTTATAAAGCTACTCACGTTCCTGTTGGTGAAGATCAAAAACAACATTTAGAGTTAACCAGAGATATTGCTAAAAAATTTAATAATGATTTTAATTCTAAAGATTATTTTCCAATTGTAGAGCCTGTTATACCCAAAGAAATATCCAGAGTGATGAGTTTAAGAGATGGAAATAAAAAAATGAGTAAGTCTGAAGACTCTGATTATAGTCGTTTAAACTTAACAGATGGCAAAGATTTAATAGATAAAAAAATAAAAAAAGCTAAAACAGATGCAGAATCTATACCCTCAGAATTAAGTGGACTTAAAAATAGAAAAGAAGCTGCTAATCTAGTTTCAATTTACGCTAGCATACATAATATTAAAGTAGAAAAAGTTTTAAAGGAATTTGAAGGCAAAAACTTTTCAACTTTTAAGAGTAAATTAAGCGAGTCAGTTATTGAAAAAATTTACCCAATTGGCGTAGAAACAAAAAAGTTATTAGATGACAAAAATTACTTATATAAAATTTTAGAAAATGGTGGTAAAAAAGCTGATATGTTAGCTAAAAAAAATCTTAAAGAAATCTATGAAATTATAGGTTTAACAAAATTTACCTTTTAAACAAGATTAAGCACAATACAAATTATAATGATTGAAACAGAAAATACACCAAATCCAGATACTTTAAAATTTCTTCCTGGTAAAAAAGTTTCAGAGATTGGTTCTCTTGAGTTTTTAAAAACTGATAAAAATATTGAAGTACCCTTGGCTAATAAAATTTTATCATTAGATGGTATTACAATGGTTTTTTTTGGGGAAGACTTTATTACAGTCAAAAAAGAAAAAAAATTAAAGTGGGATGATTTAAAGTTTGGAATTATTTCTGAAATAAATGATTATTATGCTAAAGGGAACGAAGTTGTAGTTAAAAAGAATTTAAATCAAAAAGGCTCAAAATTAGCTCCCGAGGGGCAATCAAATGAAATAATTAGTAAAATTAATGAAATTTTAGATTTAAAAATCAGACCTGCAGTTGCGAGAGATGGAGGAGACATTACATTTAAATCTTTTAATGAAGGGGTAGTTACCGTTGAATTGAAAGGAAGTTGTTCAGGTTGCCCAAGTTCAACCATGACTCTTAAACAAGGCGTACAAAATTTACTCTGTCATTATATACCCGAAGTTAAAAGTGTGGAGGCTAATTAAAAATTGTCAAAAAAAATTGAAAAACTTTTCAAATCATATAGGGATCAGCTTTTACATTTAGCAAAAATTTATAATGTAGTTGAAATAAAAAGTTATGCCAGAAGTTCAAAAAGACTTACAATTTCTCAATTAGAACTTTTATTAATTAAAAATAAAATTAAGTTGCCCATCAACAGGTCCAGTGACAAGGCAATGGCCAAACAGGAATTAAGAGAAAATTCTATAACAAATGCGTATTTGACGATTGCTACAATTTTTTTTATAGGATTTTTAATTGGAATGAGACCGTATATAAAAAGTATAGTTACTGAAGTAAATTTTACTTATGTTGCTGAAGAATATAAATCAAATAAAAATAAAAAAACTATAAAAAAAGAAAATAAAGTAGCTAAAAAATCAGAGGAAAATATTAAAGATCGGAATAATACAATAAGTTTAAGTGCTGAAACTGCCTCTAATCTATTTGATGATTTAGGCTATGATCTAAAAGGTGTTCGAGCAGGACAAAAAGTTAAACCTATATACCTTACCAAACTTCCTAGAGATCTAAAGTCTCTTGGAAACACTTCTAAAAAAAGAGAACTATTTATTAAAATTATTCTACCTTTAGTACTAGACGAGAATAAAAAAATTACAGATGATAGAGAAAAACTTTTTAAAATATTGAGTAAAAATTTTAATACTGCTGGAGAAAGAGTTTGGCTTAAAAGAAGATTTAAAGAATATAAAATTGACGACCAAGATTTATCTAAACTTAAGATGAGAATGGATACAATACCTGTTTCAATTGCTCTAGCGCAAGCTGCTAATGAAAGTGGATGGGGAACATCACGATTTGCTCTAGAAGGTAATGCATTATTTGGTCAATGGACATATAGTAAACAAGGCATTACTCCAAAGAATAAAGATCCAAATAAAAATCACAAAGTTTTACAATTTCAAATTCTTAAAGCCTCAGTAAGAGCGTATAAAAATAATTTAAATACACATAATGCATATCAAGATTTTAGAGAGGTAAGAGCTCAATTAAGACAAGATAATAAGCAAATTACTGGTTTAGATTTAACGCAATATTTAAAAAATTATGCTCAAATAGGAAAAAAATATGTTGAGATTTTGGAAAGCATAATAACTAATAACTCACTTGAAGATTTTGATAAAGCAAACTTGCTACCCACTAAATTAAAAAAGGGAGTGGCTTTATAGAAATTCAGTAATTAATATTCTTTAATTACGTATTGAATTCCTAACCATCGCCATTTTCCATTTTCATCTCTTAAAGAGCAGTTTATTCTTCCTCTTTCACTTTTAAATTTTTCCTTCAACAAGATGATTAAATTACTTTCAGAAATAAATTTAATATCAGATTTTTTCCAAACATTACCTTCGTTTGAGTAACAATTAATATTCTTAATACTAAACAAATCTTCAAAAAATGTAATTTCGATACTAGGTGGATTATCGTCTTTTTTTAAGTATTTGTTTTCTGGTGTTATATTTTTATAGGGAAAAGGTAAAGTATTAAGAATTGATTTGAATCTTTTTAAATTTCCATATTTTTCGTTAATAGGAAATCTAGGTAACTCAAGTAAATCTTTAGTAGAGTCAATAACACCAGAATGTTGGCCAAAGGCAAATTCAAAATTTAATTCTGAAATAATTCTTTTGAAATCATTGCTGTATTCACCAAACGGATAAGAAAATACTTTTGGAGAATAGCCAATTTCTTCTTTAAAAATGTTAATTGATTTTTGTAAATCAGAAATAATATCTTTATTTGTCCAATCAACTAAATACTCATGCGAATGACTATGATTCCCTATCGTTACCAAATTATTGGAAGCTAATTCTCTAATTTGATCCCAGGTCATATAACCAAAATTACCAATTTCGCGAGTACTTACAAATAATACTAAAGGAATTTTTTTATTTTTTAGTATAGGCCATGCGTTTAAATAAAAAGACTCAAAAGCATCATCAATCGTAAGTAACAAATAATTTTTATCTAAACTGGTTTTGATAATTTTTTTAAATTTATTGAAGTCAATAAACTCCATTTCAGATTTTTTTATTTCTTTTATATGTTCATAAAAAATTTCATTTTTTATATTAGTTGAAGGATATTTATTTTCGTTAAATCTATGATACATTAAAGTTATTATACCCGCTTTAGTATTCAGATTGCTTATTGTTGATCCAAAGGATTTACATATTGATAATAATAGTAGTATCAATATAGTAGTTATGAATTTTTTATCAATTGACTGTAGCACAGATTTAGGAACATTATTTTTAAAAGTTAAAAATAAAACATTTAGCAAAGTATTGCAAAGTGATAAATCAAATAATGATCTTTTAATGCAAAAAATTCTTGATTTTTTTACTGAAAATAACCTTAATTTTGGAGAAGTATCTGCAATTTTTGTAAATCAGGGGCCGGGAAATTTTTCTGGGTTAAGATCTTCCTTATCAATAGCAAAAGGAATAAGCTTAGCAAAAAACATAAATTTATTTGGTTATAATGTGTTTCTATGGTCCTGCGCTAAATTTATTAATGACAAGATTGATATCTATAGTTTAATTAGATTTAGAGATAAATATTTTATTAAAAAATTTGATGAAAATTTAAATAGCAAAATGAAAGCTATTGAAGTAACAAAAGAAGAAATTGTAAAAAAATTTACTAATAAATTAAAAGTTATTCCAAAGCAAATGACAAAAAATTTTGATGAAAAAATGCTTAAGATGGGCAATTTAAACATTATCGATTTGGATCATAATGAGCTTGAATCGCTTCATTTAAAAGGTTTATTAAATAAAGATTTGATTAAACCATTTTATTTAAGCTAAACTCTTTTTAAAAGTATGTGTTTTCATTATAATATAGAAAAAAAATATGACTAGCGACATAGAAGATAAGTGTATTAAAAAAGGAGTTAGACTGACTGACCAAAGAAAGTTAGTAGCTAAAATTATGTCCGAATCAGAAGATCACCCAGATGTTGATGAGCTGCACAAACGTGTTAGTAAAATAGATTCTAAGATTAGTATCGCAACTGTTTATAGAACTGTTAAGCTGTTCGAAGAAGCTGGTATAGTTGCTAAGCATGATTTTAAAGGAAATAAAGCTAGATATGAACAAGCCCCACACGAGCATCATGATCATTTAATAGATATTAATACGGGTGAAATAATAGAATTTGTTAACGAAGATATAGAAATACTTCAAAAACAAGTAGCAGAAAAACTTGGATATAAACTTGTTGACCATAGACTAGAATTATATGGATCAAAAATTAAAAAGTAAGAAAATTGTTAAAAAAAATATTTATTAAAACTTTTGGTTGTCAAATGAATGAATACGATTCAAATCGTATTTATGACTTAGTGTCAAAAATCGGTTTTGTTAAAACGGATATAAAAAAAAATGCTGATTGTTTTATATTAAATACATGTCATATAAGAGAAAAAGCTACCGAAAAAGTTTATCATGAGGTTGGTAGAGTAAAAAAAGATTTTAGGAAATCAGAAAAACCATTAGTAATTATATCAGGTTGTGTTGCCCAAGCAGAGTCCGAAGAAATGATGAGACGTGAACCTTATATTGATATGGTAGTTGGACCTCAATCTTACCACAAAATTGCTGATTTAATTTTAAGCCACCAAAGAAAAAGAAAAAAATTTAATGAGACTAATTTTGATGTAGTGAGAAAATTTGACCAACTAGAAAAAATTCCTAACTCTCAAAGTAAAATTTCATCTTACTTAACTATACAAGAAGGGTGTGATAAATTTTGTCATTTTTGTGTTGTTCCATATACAAGAGGACCAGAGTATTCAAGGCCTTTTAACCAAATTATTAACGAAGCCAATAATTTAATTGATAATGGCGCAAGAGAAATTATTTTACTTGGACAAAATGTAAATGCATATAATTTTAACAAAAGTAATAAAAGTTATCGACTGTCCTCGTTAATACGTGAATTAAATAAAATAAAAAAATTAAAAAGAATCAGATTTATGACTTCACACCCAAAAGATATGACCGAAGATTTAATTAGTTGTTATGCGGACTGTAAAAAACTTATGCCATTTCTACATCTTCCTGTTCAAAGTGGATCGGATAAAATTCTTAAACTAATGAATAGAAAACATGACATAAACCAATACCTAGAAATAGTCAATAAACTAAAGATGATTAATAAAGACATTAAGTTTTCAAGCGACTTTATTATTGGTTATCCAGAAGAAAATGAAATAGACTTTCAGAATACTATTGATCTTGTTAAAAAAGTAAAATTTTTTAATTCTTACTCATTTATTTTTAGTCCAAGACCCGGAACTCCATCAGCCAAAAAAAAATTAAATGATTTAAATGAAAATAAAAAAAAACTTAAATACATACAAAGTGTTCTAGAAGAGCATCAAATAGAAAATAACAAGATGTATTTACAAACTTATTGTGAAGTATTAATTGAAAATAAATTAAAAGAAAAAGAAATGTATTTTGGAAGAACTAAACATATGACCCCAGTAAGATTAGCATCAGAGAGTTGTAAACCGGGTGAACTAGTAAACGTAAAAATTACTTCTTTTGATAAAAATGGCTTATTTGGCATTCATATAAATAGCAAAAAAGAGGAAGCCGCATAATTATTTTGAAAAATAATAATCATAAATTAAATAGTAAAGAAGTATCTGTTGTATATGCAAACAATGATTCCATAATTGTAAATATATCTAATAATGAAATTTTAATGGAAATTGTGGGTTCTTTCGACAGCAATTTAAAAGAATTGGAAAAAATTAGTGGTTCTCAGATTTATTTTAGAGGCAATTCAATAACAATAAAAGGTAAAAAAAGTGCTAATGAAAAGGTTAAAGATGCAATAGTATATTTAATTGACTGTTTTAAATCAGACAAAAAAATAGATAGAAATGGAATAATCACATCTTTAAATAACGATATAAAAAGAAATATAAAAGATTTTTCTTCAGTTCAATCTTTAGAAGAAGTAATAAAAACTCCAAAAAGATCAGTTATACCAAGATCAAAAAAACAAAAAGAATATGTAAAAGCTCTTAAAAATAGTCAAATAACAATGTCTCTTGGACCGGCTGGAACAGGAAAAACGTATTTGGCTGTTGCTGTTGCTTTAACAATGTTATTAGAAAAAAAAGTTCAAAGAATAATATTATCAAGACCAGCAGTTGAAGCTGGAGAGCGGTTAGGTTTTTTACCAGGAGACATGAAAGAAAAAATAGATCCGTATCTTAGACCGCTATATGACTCTCTTCATGACTTGATAGACTATGACAAAATTCAAAAAAAGATAGAGTCGGGTGAAATTGAGATTGCACCTCTTGCTTTTATGAGAGGCCGTACATTAAAAAATTCTTTTGCTATTTTAGATGAAGCTCAAAATGCAACAGAAACACAAATTAAAATGTTTTTGACCAGAATTGGAGAAAATTCAAGACTTGTTGTAAATGGAGACCCATCACAAATTGATTTGCCAAACAAAAATCAGTCTGGATTGGTAAAGTCACAATCTATTTTAAAAAATATTAATGCAATATCTGCGATTAATTTTGATCACAAAGATGTAATAAGACATCCATTAGTAACAAAAATTGTTGAAGCCTACCAAAAGAATAATAATGATAAAGGTTAATGTTGAGATTAAAAATAATTTTTGGAATAAAAAAATCAAAAACCCAAAAAAATATTTTGAAAAAAAATTAAATAAAATTTTTAAAATAGTAAAATTTTTTAAAACAAAAAAAATTACTTTCACTATACTACTAACTAATTCATTTAATATTAAAAAGTTAAATAAAAAATTTCGAAATAAAAATACACCTACCGATATTTTGTCTTTTCCTTTTTTTTCATTAAATAATTTAAAATTAATAAAAGTAAAAAATATTTATATTGGTGATATAGCTATATCTTACGATATAATTAATTTACGTTCTAAAAAAAATGATTTTTATAAAGAATTTGATAAAGTATGGGTTCATGGTCTTTTACATTTAATAGGGTATGATCACATTAAAAATAAAGATTTTTATAAAATGAACAAAGTTGAAAAAAAAATTTTAACCACAATTTTTTGATATAAAATAATTTGAATACTTTATTAAATAATAAATTTTTTGTTATATATTTTGCCCCATTTTTCTTAGGTTCTCTAACAGTATTTAGTTTTTCCCCGTATAATTTTATAGCAATAAATTTTTTTTCTTTTTCTTGTCTATTATTTTTAATTTTTAATGTTAAAAAAAAAACACATTCTGCATATAGGAAAAAAAAAATAAATATTAATTTTTTTTACCTTGGGTGTTCTTTCGGCTTTGGTTTTTTTTTATTTGGAAATTATTGGATTTCTATATCTTTAACACATGACGAAATGTTTAAAGTTTTAATACCTTTTGCCTTAATTTTTATTCCTTTGTTTTTATCTGTATTTTTTGGATTAGCAGTCTTATTTTCATCTAGATTTGCAGATAGAAAAATTTCTTTTATTTTATATTTTTCTCTAATTTTTTCTATATTCGAATTTTTAAGGGGCAATTTGTTAACAGGTTTTCCGTGGAATTTAATTTCATACTCGTGGTCATGGTCAAATGAAACAATACAAGTATTATCATTAATTGGAGCATATTCTTTAAGCTTAATATCAGTCACATTTTTTACTATACCATTTCTCTTTTTTCAGAAAAAAATTTTAAAAGAAAATGTTATCTTTCTAATTATCTTTCTCATTATTTTTGCATCAAATTATTTGTACGGCATGTTCAAAGTCAATAATAGCAACTATTATTTTGATGAAAATATTAATGTCAAAGTAATTTCTCCAGATTTTACTCTTAAAGACTATAGTGAGAAAAGTGAAATTTCACAGCTGAAATTTTTAATAAAAATAAGCGATCCTAAAAAAAATAAAAAAACTATTTTTATTTGGCCTGAAGGAATATTTTATGAAACATATTTACAAGATATAAAAAAATATAAAGATTTATTTTCTAAAAATTTTTCTAGCAATCATTTGATTATTTTGGGTATAAATAATTTTGTTAATCATGATGAACTAAAAAATCCTAACTATTTCAATAGTTTAGTTGTTTTGAATCACAAATTAGATGTTTTATCACTATATAATAAAGTTAACCTTGTTCCCTTTGGAGAGTTTTTGCCTTTCGAACACACTTTGTCTAAATTTGGTTTTAAAAAAATAACTTCTGGCTACGGATCCTTTACTCCAGGAAATGAAAGAAACTTAATTAATTTAGGAAAGAAATTTAATGAAAAATTAATTTTTCCGTTAATTTGTTATGAAATTATTTATTCTGGTAAAATAAAGAAAAAAAATCAATTTCCTGATCTTGTTATAAATATTTCAGAAGACGCTTGGTTTGGAAAATCTATAGGTCCTTATCAGCATTTTTCAAAAGCAATTTATAGAGCTATAGAAGAGGGAATTTTTATAGCTAGATCTTCCAATAAGGGTATTTCAGCCCTTATTGATCCAAATGGTAAAGTTATTAAATCACTTAATAAGGGAGAAGCAGGCAGTATTACGTTTAGATTTCCCTATTTTAATGATGCAACTTTATTTTCAACATACTCAAATAAAATATTTTTTTTAATAATTTTTTTGTATATATTCCTAGCAATAATTATAAAAAAAAAGGAAGGTTAAATGAGTAAAAAAAGATATTTATTTACAAGTGAATCTGTTTCCGAGGGACATCCTGACAAAGTATGTGATCGAATATCAGATATGGTTGTAGATACATATTTAGAGAAAGAGCCACTTGCAAGAGTAGCTTGCGAAACTTTAACCACAACAAACAAAGTTGTTTTAGCTGGAGAAACTAGAGGACCAGAAATTAAACAAAGTGACATCATTGAAAAAGTTCGTCATTGTATAAAAGATATTGGTTACGAACAAAAAGGATTTCATTGGAAAAATTGCAGCGTAGATGTTTACTTGCACTCGCAATCCTCTGATATCGCTATGGGAGTAGATTCAAAAGGTAATAAAGATGAAGGAGCTGGAGATCAAGGTATAATGTTTGGTTATGCTTGCAACGAAACAGAAGTTTTAATGCCAGCACCAATCTATTACTCTCACAAAATTTTAGAATTAATGGCTGCTGACCGCAAAAATGGAAAAGCAAATATGTTAGAGCCAGATTCAAAAAGCCAAATTACAATGTTGTATGAAAATGGAAAACCTAAAAAAGTTACTTCAGTGGTAATTTCGACACAACATAATCCTGATGTTAATCAGTCACAAGTTAAGGAAATTGTTCGTCCGTACTTAGAAAGATCTATTCCAAAAGAATTATTATCTGAATTGAAAGAAGAAGATTTTTATGTAAATCCAACTGGTCAATTTATTATAGGTGGACCAGATGGTGACTCTGGTCTAACAGGTAGAAAAATTATAGTTGATACTTATGGAGGGGCTGCACCACATGGAGGTGGAGCTTTTTCTGGAAAAGACCCAAGTAAAGTTGATAGATCAGCAGCCTATGCAGCTAGATATGTAGCAAAAAATGTTGTCGCTTCTAAAATTGCAGATAAATGTTTAATTCAACTTGCTTATGCTATTGGAGTTTCTAAACCTCTATCCATTTATGTTGATCTATTTGACAGCGACGAAGAAAAATCAAAATATGTAGAAAAATTAATAAATGAAAATTTTGATTTGACGCCAAGGGGCATTAGAGAGATGTTATCTCTAAACAAACCAATATACGAATGTACTGCTGCTTATGGTCATTTTGGAAGAAAACCAGGGTTAAATGGATCTTTTTCATGGGAAAAAGCAGATAAAACAAGTATTTTTAAAAAGTAAACCTTGAAAAAAGTAAAAAATTAAATTAAGTAATTGTTAAGTTACCTGGAAGATCAGAATGGGCTTTTGCCCTTTTTTTTTAGATAGAATAAAAAATATGCTTAACCAAAGATCAGATAAAGTTGAACTTTTAAGAATAGCTGAAGCAGTAGCTTTAGAAAAATCTATTGATAAAGAGATTATTATTACTTCAATGGAGTCGGCTATACAAAAAGCGGCAAAAACTAGATTTGGTGCTGACAACGATATAAGAGCAATAATAGATAGGGAAAGCGGAGATATAAATCTTTATAAAGTACTTAAAGTTGTCGAAACACCTGAAAATTTTGATACAGAAATTTCTTTAAAAGATGTTGAGAAACGAGAGGTCAACGAAAATTCTAAAATTGGAGATGAAATATTTGAACAATTACCACCAGTAGATTTTGGAAGAATTGCAGCACAAACTGCTAGACAAGTTATTACACAAAGTGTGAGAGCTGCTGAAAGGGAAAGACAATTTGATGAATTCGTAGAAAAAAAAGGAGAGATTTTAAGTGGAATTGTTAAGAGATTAGAATATGGGAATGTAATTGTAGATTTAAATAGAGCTGAAGCGATTATTAGAAAAGAAGAATTAATTCCAAGAGAAATATTAAAAACTGGCGATAGAATTAAAGCTTATTGTTATGATGTCATTAGAGAAAACAAAGGACAACAAATATTTTTATCTAGAGCTAATCCAAAATTTATGGAAAAATTATTTTTTCAAGAAGTTCCAGAAATATATGACGGTATAATCGAAATAAAATCATCTGCGCGTGACCCAGGTAGTAGAGCAAAAATTTGTGTAAATTCGACAGATTCTTCTATTGATCCTGTTGGCGCATGTGTGGGAATGAGAGGTAGCAGAGTACAATCGGTAGTAAATGAACTTCACGGAGAAAAAATAGATATAGTACATTGGTCTGAAGATCCAGCCGCTTTAGTTGTCAGCGCTTTATCTCCAGCAGAAATTCAAAAAGTCATTATTGATGATCAAAATAGAAGAATAGAAGTAATTTTGTCAGAAGATAATCTCAGTAAAGCAATAGGAAGAAGAGGAAAAAATGATAGGTTAGCTTCAAAACTTATGGATTTTGAAATAGATATATTAACAGAAAAAGAAGAATCTGAAAAAAGACAATTAGAATTTAAAGATAAATCAGAAGTTTTTATTAAAAACTTAGAAGTTGACGAAACTCTAGGACAGCTTTTAGTTGCAGAAGGATTTACATCTGTTGAAGAAATTAAAGAATCTACCATTGAGGAAATTTCTAAAATTGAAGCAATAGACGAAAATTTAGCTAAAGAATTAAAAGAGCGAGCAGAAGATTATTTAAAAAAAGAAAAAGAAGATATTAGTAAAAGATTAAAAGAACTTGGAGTAGAAGATGCACTTATAAATCTTAAAGGACTTACACCAGGAATGTTAGTTACTTTAGGAGAACAAAAAATTATCAATCTAAAAGATTTTGCAGAGTTAGCTTCAGATGAGTTAATCGGTGGTTATGACGAAAAAAAAGGAAAAAGATATAAAATTGATGGTTACTTAGAAGATTTCGCTTTGTCAAAGATTGAAGCTGATGAATTAATTATGAGTGCAAGAAATATTATTTTTAAATAAAGGACATGATTTTTTATGGAAGAAAAAAAGAAAAAAAAGTTAACATTAACCGTTTCATCGAAAACTTCGGTTAATGCATCTAATTATAGCTATGGTAAACAGAAAACATCAGTTGTTATAGAAAAAAAAACACCCAGAAGATGGAGCGAAAAAAAATTTCAACCACGAGATAACAATCTTAATAAAACTAAATCAACAACCAGTTTACATACAAAAAAAGCACCCTTTAATAGAAATGTCGATATAAGAAAAATTGCTGAAGAGAAAGCTACAAGAAGATTTAAAAATCTAAAAGATGGCAACTTACAATCAAAAAAAAGCATTCTAGGAAAAGACAAAGGTTCAAGCTCAAAAAGAGAATACAAATTAACTTTATCAAAAGCTGTTGCGGATGAAGTTCTTGAAGGAAAAGAAAGAAGTTTAGCTTCTGTAAGACGAGCTCGTCTAAAAGAGAAAAAAAATCAATCTTTAGAAAATAACATAGTTGATACACAGAAAGTTATTCATGAAGTTAATATTCCAGAAAAAATAACTATCCAAGAGCTCTCAAATAGAATGGCTATGCAAGCAAGCGTCATAATAAAACAACTTTTAGGAATGGGAGTCGTAGCAACAATTAATCATACAATCGATGGAGATACAGCAGAGTACCTAGTGAAAGAATTTGGAAATATACCCATTAGAGAAAAAAAAGTAGATTTAAATATACAAAAATTAGATAACCAAAATGATAAAAATTTAAAAAAAAGATGTCCAATAGTTACTGTGATGGGCCATGTAGATCATGGAAAAACGTCTTTATTAGATGCGTTTAGAAAAACTAATGTTGTTTCTCAAGAGCATGGAGGAATTACACAGCATATAGGTGCTTATAAGATTAAAACTTCAGATGACAAAGGAATAACTTTTATTGATACACCTGGTCATGCAGCTTTTACTGAAATGAGAGCTAGAGGATCAAAGGTTACAGATATTGTTATTTTAGTTGTTGCCGCAGATGATGGTGTTAAGCCACAAACAGTTGAAGCTATTAAACATTCAAAAGCAGCTAAAGTACCAATAATTGTTGCAATCAACAAATGTGATTTACCTGCTGCAAATCCTCAAAAAATAAAAAATGAACTTTTGCAATATGAGCTTATAGCTGAAGAATTAAGTGGAGACACTTTATTTACTGAAGTATCCGCAACTACAAAACAAAATTTGGATAAACTTAAAGAAAATATAATTCTTCAATCGGATCTTTTGGATTTAAAAGCTAACTTTGCTTCTTATGCAAGTGGTATCATTTTAGAGTCTCGTATTGATAAAGGAAAAGGAGCGGTGTCGACAGTATTAGTTATAAACGGAACTTTAAAAAAAGGTAATTTTTTTGTGAGTGGAAATTCTTGGGGTAAAATAAGAGCAATGATAAATGATCAAGGTCATAATGTAGATTTAGCTGAGCCATCAACTCCAGTAGAAATTTTAGGAATGAATAGTTCAGCTTTGGCAGGTGATGATTTTATCGTAGTTGAAAACGAAGAAAAGGCTAAGGAAATAAACAGCTACAGAGTCGAGCAAAGTAAAATGAAACAGGATTCAAAAATTATAACTAGTAGAGAGTCAACTTTTAGTGATCAAGCTGGACCCGTAGAATTACCAATAATAATAAAGTCAGATGTTCACGGTTCAAGCGAAGCATTGAAAAATGCAATTGATAAAATAACTCATTCAGAAGTCATACCTAAAATAGTTTTTTCAGGTATAGGAGTTATAACAGAAACAGACGTAACTTTAGCGAAGGCTTCTAATGCTATTCTTGTTGGTTTTAATGTAAGACCAAATAAGGAGGCAAAAAAATTAGCAGAAAATCACAAAATTACTTTGAAATTTTTTAATATAATTTATGAAGTTTTAGATTTTATAAATGATTCGTTGTCAGGTTTATTAGCACCAGATATTAAAGAAGAAATAGTTGGCTCCGCTGAAGTAAAAGAAATTTTTAAAGTATCGAAAGTTGGTAAAGTAGCTGGATCAAAAGTTATAGAGGGTGAAATATCAAACAATCTTAAAGCAAGGTTGATAAGAGATGGAAATGTACTATATAGAGGTGCTATAGATACTATTTTTAGGGAAAAAAATGCCGCAAAACAAGTCGTCGCAGGACTTGAATGCGGTATAACCCTTAAAGATTTTGCTGATTTTAAAGAAAAAGATGTAATTGAAGTCTATAAAGTTATAGAAACAGAAAGAAGAATTTGATGATTAGGCAAAATAGCGATGTTCCTTTTACTCAAAGACAGCTAAGAGTAGGAGAATTAATAAAACAAAATTTAGGACAAATTTTTTTAAGAGATGAAGCAAAAATTGAAAATTTGGAAACAAAAAATATTACGGTCACAGAGGTAAGAATGAGCCCAGATCTTAAAAATGCTAGAGCTTATATTATTCCTTTAGGAGGAAAAGACACAGATAAGACAGTTAGCGCTTTAACTCAATTCTCTTCTATTATAAGAAAGGTTTTATCAAAAAAAATTAATATGAAATTTATACCAAAAGTTTATTTTGTGGGCGATAAATCTTTCGATTATGCAGAAAAAATTGAAAAACTTATAAGGCAAAATAAATAAAATGGAAATAAATAAAAAAAAAATTATAGAAGAATTAAAAATTAATTCTAAAGATGTAGGATCATCACAGGTACAAATTGGTTTATTAAGTGAAAAAATAAATATTTTAACTGGTCATTTTAAAAAAAATAAAAACGATAAGCACTCAACAATTGGATTAGTTAGAGCAGTTAATCTAAGAAAAAAATTATTAAAATATTTAAAAAAAACAAATCCTGATTCATATACAAAAGTTTTAAGTAAACTAAATTTAAGAAAATAGATGTTTAAACAATTTAAAGAAGAGATAGATCTTGGAGGAAAAAAACTTACCTTAGAAACTGGAAAAGTTGCGCGTCAAGCTGATGGAGCTATAATAGCAACCTTAGGAGAAACAGTTGTTATTTCAACAGTGGTTGGAAGAAAAAAAGTTAATCCTGATACAGATTATTTTCCACTTCAAGTAAATTATCAAGAAAAATAT
>Ga0114993_10003389_pt1 | contig 16575 bp, 13 predicted proteins | sample ArcticOcean_MG_C_FD_87042 | JGI IMG/M metagenome (GOLD analysis project Ga0114993, IMG submission 87042) | Marine microbial communities from western Arctic Ocean - ArcticOcean_MG_CB2_150 | ecosystem: Environmental > Aquatic > Marine > Oceanic | place: Arctic Ocean: Canada Basin | collected...
AGATAGAGTAGATGCATCTGAAGCAAAACTTGCAGACGAAAAAAAGAAATCTTTAGGTACAAAGAAAAAAGGTATGGGCAGTACAATACTAACATCTGGTCAAGGAGTAGACGAAGAAGTTTCTACTTCTGAATCATTATTAGGTGGTAAAAAATATTAATGGAAGTTTTTGAGTACATCAAAAAAAGATGTTCTTCTTTAGAAGCATCAAGAAAAACATGGGAAGATCATTGGCAAGAAATATTAGATTATGTAATGCCAAGAAAAGCAGATGTAACTTTTGTTCGTGCTAGAGGAACAAAACGAACAGAAATTTTATTTGATTCAACAGCTATCACAGCAAACAATTTATTAGCAGCCAGTCTTCATGGTACTTTAACTTCTCCTTCACTTCCTTGGTTTACATTAAAATTAAGAAATGAAGAATTAATGGAGGAAAGAGATGTCCAGTTATGGTTAGAAGATTCTGGAAGAAGAATGTATGATACATTTAATGAATCTAATTTTAATACAGAAGTACATGAATTATATTTAGATTTATGTTCTGTAGGTACAGGTGCATTATTTGTTGAAGAAGCAAATGAAGGTTTTGAAAAAGGTTCAATCCATTTTAATACATTACATATTGCAGAATATTTTATTCAAGAAAATGTTAATGGTAAAGTAGATACTCTTTATAGAAAATATAAATTAACAGCTAGACAAGCAATAGAAGAATTTGGTGAAGATAATCTAGGTGAAAAAGTTACTGAAGCATCACAAGCAAAACCAGATAAAGAATTTAATTTTATTCATGCTGTAGAACCTACAAAAGATTATGAAAGAGCAGCAGGAAAAGTAAATACAAAATTACCTTTTCATTCTTGCCATGTATGTATTGAAGATAAAATGACAGTTCGTACAGGTGGTTATAATGAATTTCCATATTTAGTACCAAGATGGTCTAAAGCAACAGGTGAAATTTTTGGAAGATCACCAAGTTATAACGCATTACCAGATATTAAAACTTTAAATAAAGCAGTTGAAATAGGATTAAAAGCATGGGCAAAAGCAATTGATCCACCATTACTTGTTCAAGATGATGGAGTAATTGGTAGAGTAAGAATGACACCTGCTGGTATTACAGTAGTTAGAAATGATGGTGCTATTAAACCATTACAAATTGGTTCTAATTGGCAAATTACTGATATGAAAGAAAATCAATTAAGAACAGCAATTAGACAAGCATATTATTCAGATCAATTACAATTACAAGAAGGCCCACAAATGACGGCAACAGAAGTGCAAGTTAGATATGAATTAATGCAAAGACTTCTTGGCCCAACATTAGGGAGATTTCAAAGTGAATTTTTAAATCCATTAATTGAAAGAGTATTTGGTATTATGTTAAGAGCAAAAGCATTTATGCCAACACCAGAAATGATGGGCAATCAAAAACTAGATATTGAATATGTAGGCCCACTTGCTCGTTCTCAAAGAATGGAAGAATCTATTGCAATAGAAAGATTATATCAATTAGTAATGAATGTAGGTCAAATTGATCCATCAATTATGGATAATATAAATCATGATGAAGCGATTAGAATGAGAGCAAAATTATTAGGTGTACCTAAAACTGTATTAAGAGGAAAAGATGAAGTAGCAGAAATGAGAGAAGCTAAAGCACAACAACAACAAGCTATGATGGAACAACAAGCAGCACAACAACAAGCACAGACGGCTTTAACACAAGGTCAAGCTATGAATCAATTAGGTCAACCAGAAACACAAGAAGGAATGGAACAATCTACAGAAGCAGCTAAAGAACAAGGTCTAATCTAATGGCCGAAAGAGAAGACGAATTAAAACAATTAAAACAAGATTACAGAATTACTTTTGCATCTAAAGAAGGTGAAAGAGTATTAGCTGATTTACAGTCAGCTTATTATCATAGGGGTTCATTTGTAAAAGGTGATCCACATGAAACTTCACACCGAGAAGGTCAAAGATCGGTATTAATCAGAATAATAAATCTTTTAAAGGAGGATAAAAATGACTGATGAACAAACGACCACAACAAACGACAATCCAGTACAGGAAACTGTATTAGGATCGCAAGTAAGTGATAATCAAACTCCAGATTGGAGATCATCCTTGTCAGAAGAATTAAAAGCAGATGCAACATTATCTAATATTAAAGATGTTGAATCAGCAGCTAAAACTTTAATTCACCAACAAAAAATGTTAGGTAGTAGAATACCATTACCTAAAACAGACGAAGAAAAATCTGAACTCTACACAAAGTTAGGAAGACCAGCATCTGGAGATAAGTATGAAATTAATATTCCAGATACTCATAAAGGTTATTTTAATGATGAACAAGTTAAAGAGTTTAGAAATGTTGCACATAAAATAGGTTTAAATAATCAACAAGTTACGGATTTAATAGACTATCAACTTAAATCTGTTGATTATGAAACACAAAGAAAAAATACACAAATAACTGTAGATAAACAAACTACTGAAGATTTGTTACGCAAAGAATGGGGTTATGATTACGATAAACAACATAGAAATGCACAAAGAGCATTAGAAGTTTATGGTGATACTGAACTAAAAGAATTAATGAATGGTGAAGCAGGAAATATACCTGCTGTAGTTAGACTATTTGCTAAATTAGGTTCAGAAGTAACTGAAGATATGGCTAAAAATACACAAAATAATACATTAGCTGTTTCACCATTAGATGCTAAAGCTGAAATTGATAGTATTCAACAAAACAAAAGTCATCCTTATCATAATGGATCAGACAAAGAGCATAAAAATGCAGTTGAACATATGCGACAATTACATGAGAAAGTATTTGTTTAGTTATTAATTATTTGTTATAATAGTTGTACTAATTTCGCCCTATCTTTTAGGACAACGAATAGGTAGCCGTGATTGGCTTTAAACTTCCGAATGATCGTGTCGTGTTACGATAAGGTTTCCCGAAAGGATAAAGACCGATTTACGGAATATGGTAAACTACTATTGTGGTACTTACCCCCTATTCTATATGTAAACTAGGAGATATAAAACATGTCAACTCAAATCACAACAGCTTTTGTTGAACAGTATAAGAGTAATGTTTTTCATCTAGCACAACAAAAAGGTTCTCGTTTAAGAGATACTGTAAGATCAGAAACTATAACAGGGAAATCACATTTCTTTGAAAGAATCGGATCAACAGCAGCCGAAAAGAGAACTAGCAGACATTCCGATACACCGAGAATGGACACACCTCATAGTAGAAGAAAAGTTACTATGGATGATTACGATTGGGCAGACTTAATTGATAACGAAGATAAAGTTAGAATGTTAATAAGTCCGACAAGTGATTATGCGTTAGCGGGTGCTTATGCTATGGGCCGTGCAATGGATGATGCGATTATCTCGGCAGCAACAGGAACATCTTATGGCGGAGTTAGTGGTGGAACAACTGTTCCATTACCAGCAGGTCAAAAGATTGTTCATGGTGGAACTAATCTTACAATTGCTAAATGTTTAGCAGCGAAGAAGTTACTTGATGCAGCCGAAGTTGATCCAGATGAACAAAGATTTTTGATTTGCACAGCAGATCAAATTTCAGACTTTCTAAATATAACGGAAGTTAAATCGTCTGATTACAATACTATTAAGGCACTAGCTCAAGGGCAAATTGATACCTATTTAGGTTTCAAATTTATCCGAAGTGAAAGATTAGGACAAGACGCAACACCTAACAGACAAGTCCTAGCATTTACTAAATCAGCTATAGGTTTGGCACTCGGTGCAGATATAACTACAAAAATATCTGAACGATCTGACAAAAACTATGCAACACAGGTATTTCTATCTATGACAATCGGGGCAACTCGGATTGAAGACGAAAAGATGGTAGAGATAGCATGTGTAGAATAATCTTACAGGAGGATATAATATAATGGCTTATTCAGTTCAAAAAACGAAATGGTCGCAAAATAATCCAACTGAAAGGGTAAAAACTAACGAACAAGCAGGTAGAGTTAGAATTGCTTATGCAACTTACGAAGCAGCAGCAGAACAATCTACTATTGAAATGTTCAATTTACCCAACGGGGCAAGATTATTGCGTGGCTATTTAGGACATGATGCTTTAGGATCAGGAACAACATTATCAGTAGGTTACGCAGCACATACTACTTCAGCAGGAGCAACAGTTGCTCTTGATGTAGACCAGTATAAAGCTGCGGCAGCTTCTACTGCTGATGCGGTAACTGCGTTTCCATCTACAATGGCATTAGATGCCTTTGCAGAAATGGATGCAGATGCTACAGGTGTTCCTATAACTGTTACTATTGCAGGAGGTGATGGTACTAATACTATCAGCCTTGCTATGGAATATGTTGTAGACTAATCATCAACTTAACAAATGTAGGGGCGATATAGATTGATTTCTTATCGCCCTTATTATATATTCAAAAATTATGGCTACAGAAGTTTCTATTTGTTCAAATGCATTAAGAAGACTAGGTGATGATCCAATTACAAGTCTTACGGATGATACAGAAAGAGCAAGACTATGTAATGCCTTTTACACACCAGCAAGAGATGCAGTATTAAGACTACATCCTTGGAATTTCGCTATAACAAGAGCAGCTTTAGCACAATTATCTGCTGCACCCGCTTACGGGTTTTCATATCAATACGCACTACCAACTGATCCTTATTGTTTAAGAGTATTAGGCATGGAGTATGAAGATTATATTTTTAAAATAGAAAATGTAGCAACACATGGTAGAGTTTTATTAACAGATGAAAGCACAGCTAAAATTTTATATGTAGCAAGGATTACTGATCCTACTGTATTTGATTCTATGTTTGTAGATGTTTTAACAGCGAAATTATCTGTAGATTTAGCATACCCTGTAACTAATAGTACAAACTTACAAGATAAATTACAGAAACTTTATCAAGCCAAACTTTCCGAAGCTAGAAGTATTGACGGACAAGAAGGATTTATAGACGATCTTGTTTCTGATACATTTACTGACTTCAGGAAAGCATAATGGCGAGAGTACACCCTTTTCAAACAAACTTTACTGCTGGAGAATTAACACCGAAACTTGCTGGTCAAGTTGATTTTAAAAAATATAATAATGGTGTTGAAACTTTAGAAAATATGACTGTATTCCCACAAGGTGGGGTTACAAGAAGATCGGGTAGTAGATTTGTATGTGAAGTAAAAGATTCTACAGCTTCAGTAAGATTAATTCCTTTTGAATTTAATATTACACAAGCATATGTTTTAGAATTTGGTAATAATTATATAAGATTTTTTAAAGATAATGGACAAATTACAGAAGCTAATAAAACTATAACAGGAATTACACAAGCTAACCCTGCTGTAGTAACATCTTCAACACATGGTTATTCTAATGGAGATCATGTTTGGATTAATAGTGTTGTAGGAATGACACGACTTAATGCAAGAAGATTTATAGTAGCAAATCAAACAACAAATACTTTTGAATTAACGGGTGAAAACTCTACAAGTTATGATGCTTATGCATCTGGTGGAACTGCCGCTAAAGTTTATGAGATAGTAACAACATTTACTTCAGCACAATTATTTGATTTACAATTTACACAATCAGCAGATGTTATGTATATTGTACATCCAAATCATAAACCTGCAAAATTATCAAGAACAGGACATACATCTTGGACATTAGCAGATGTTGAATTTTTAAGAGGGCCTTATTTAGATGCAAATACATCTTCAGCAACTATGACACCAAGTGGTACTTCTGGTTCTGTAACAATTACAGCATCTACAAGTACATTTGTTGCAGGTGATGTAGGAAGATTAATTAAAATAGAAACAGGACATGCAAAGATTACAGCTTATGGTTCTGGAACATCTATAACAGCAACAACTACAGATAATTTTACAGGTACAGGAGGACAAACAGATTGGTCTTTAGGTGCTTGGAGTAGTGTTTTAGGTTATCCTAAAACTGTATCATTTTTTGAACAAAGATTAGTATTTGGTGGATCAACAAATTATCCTCAAACAATATGGGCAAGTGAATCTGGATTATACGAAGAATTTGATGCAGGAGATGGTAGTGCAGCAGATGCATTTATTTATACAATTGCAGCAAATAGAGTAAATGTAATTAGATGGTTAGCACCAGCAAGAGATTTAATTGTAGGTACTGTAGGTGGTGAATTTAAAGTTGGAAGACCAACAGGTGAACCTTTAAAACCAGATAATGTTAATATTGCACAACAAACTACATATGGTGGTTATACAACAGCACCTATTCAAATAGGTAACGCAGTTTTATTTGTACAAAGACAACAAAGAAAAGTTAGAGAATTTTCATATCGTTTTGAAGATGATGCATATTTAGCACCAGATATGACATTACTTGCAGAACATATAACTGATACAGGAATTGTTGATGTGGATTATGCACAAGAACCAGATTCAATTTATTGGGCTTGTAGAACAGATGGCACACTATTAGGTATGACATATCAAAGGGAAGAAGATGTAGTGGCTTGGCATAGACATATTTTTGGTGGTTCAAATAAATTTACATTTAATGGAGCAAGTGGAGTAACAACTTATACATCAGATGCAAATTTTAATGGTTATATTACTATATCATCTCACGGATTATCTACAGGTGATGCAATTACCTATAGTGCTGGTGGTGGAACTAAAATACCACAATTAACAGAAGGGGAAACTTATTATGTTTTTGCTAGAGATAGTAATACAATAGAATTAGCAGATACCTATGCACAAGCTATAGATAGAACAATAACACAAATAGCTGTTGGTTCTGGTGCTAGTCATTCAATAACAGCAAAAGCAAGAATTAAATCAGTTACATCTATAAATTCACTATCTGAAAATCAAGTATGGATAGTTGTAGAAAGAAGAATTAATGGAGCAAAAATACAATACATAGAATATTTAGATAGTACATTAAATATGGATTGTACATTATCTGCTCTAGTTAATGCTGGAACTACAATTGTAACAGGTTTAAATCATGTAGAAGGTGAAAGTGTACAAGTATTAGTAGGAGATGCTGTTTATCCTAATCAAACTGTATCAGGTGGTTCTATTTCTGTAACTTTACCTGCACAAACAGGATATAAAAGTATTGAGATTGGATTAGGTTATACTTCTAAAATTAAAACTATGAGAGTAGAAGCTGGATCACAAGCAGGTACTGCACAAGGAAGAAAAAAAAGGTATAATGAAGTTATGGTAAGATTATTAAAAAGTGTTGGAGTTACAATAAATGGAGATCAATTACCATTTAGAACATCTGCTACACCAATGGGGCAAGATATTCCAGATTTTACTGGAGATAAAAGAGTAAGTAATTTAGGATGGGATAGAGATGGGCAAATACAAATTGAACAAACACAACCCTTACCAATGACAGTTTTAGGTATAACAGGAACAATGACAACAAGTGATTAATATGGAGAAAATATAAAATGGCATTTCCGTGGTTAGCAGTAGCAATAGCTGGTAGTACAGCAATTTCCTATATGGGAAGTGTACAACAATCTAAACAACTCAAAGCAGCTTCTGCTTGGGATAAATACCATTTAGATATTAGAAAAATGCAAGATACTATTATGGCTAATGAAAGAGCAAGAAAATTAATAAGTGAAAAGAGAGCCGCTATTGGTGCAAGAGGTGTTGCATTTACAGGTTCAACATTATTAGAACAAGAAAGTGTTGTAGAAAATTTAGAAGACGCATTATTTTGGATAGATAAAGGTGTTGAAATGGATATGAGAACAATGGATATTAAATTAGCTGGTGCTTTAAGCCAAGAATCATATGCAAGAAAAACATCTTTATTATCGGGTATGGGTAAAAGTTATACTGCTTATCAAACAAGAAATGTGTAGGTATAATTTATGGTTTATAAAATTATAGTAAGGAATCAAGAAATGGATGTAGTATTTAAAGGATATAGTAAAACAATACCAAAAGCGGGTGAAGATTTTAAAGCATGGACTATTACAAAAGATCAAAATGGTTCTGTACAACAAGCAGTCTTTCAACCAGCACAATATAGAATAACTTACGAGGAAACAAATGCCAATAAAAATTAATCCTGTTAGGGGAGAAATAGAACAAAAATCTATTAGTAATAGAGGTTCAACATTATTAGATTCAGTAAAATCTAATAGAATAAATTACGAAAGTTTTACTAATGAGTTATCTTCTATTGCACAAACAATTAATTCTCATAATGATAAATTAAACCAAAGAAGAATTACAAATAAAAGTACGAAGTATAATGCCTTAATGGCTACAGATGTGAACAACTTTTCACAAGATATAGAAATAGGAAAATATAATTCAGAAACACAAACTTATGATCCTTATACTTTAGATGAAATCACTACAAAACAAACTGAATTTAATACAAAAATGGAAAAAAAATATAAAAATAAAATCTATAAAGATGATGATGCAGCATGGGAACATTTTGCATCTTATTATTGGAATAATTTAAAAGCGGCAGATTTAGGTTCACACCAAGGTAATAAAAAGAAAATACTTGCAGATACTGCGATAGCTTGGTCAATTTATAAAACATCACAAGGAAATGATATTAAAAATATTAAAGCTGATGATACAATGTGGTTAAAAAGAGATCACCTTATAGCTAAAGAAAAAGAAATGTTTGCATCAGCAGTAAGTTCAGGTGTTGGTAATATAGATTTAACAGCTAATATTAAAGCTATAAATAATGAATTTTTAATTAAAGCAATTACTTCAACACACGAAAAACAATTATTTGGTGATGGTATTAACGGAAACAAAACAGGTTATAATTGGTCAAAGATAGTAGAAGAAATAAATTCAGATAAAGAATACTTTGGTTATAAATTAAATAAAGATGAAAAAGAAAGTTTACTAGATTATTCAAAGAATAAGGCAGCAGAACAAGACTTTTGGGAAATGAGATCAAAAGATCAACATAACGAAAAATTATTTAAAGACAATATTGAATCTATTAGAGATGGTACTACGACTATTAGCCAAGTAGAAAATTTAGAATTTACAGAAGATGAAACAGGAAATAAATTAAAAAATGAACTTGTAACTTATGCAAGAAATAAAATGTTAGGCAATATTCCAGATGAATCAGAAATTCTTATGTTTAGACATTTAAGAACAGAAGTTGTTGAAATGAATGTAACATCTTTAACAGAAGATGTAGTATTACCTTCTGATAGTAAAATTGTAGCTAAATTTACTGAAGCTCAAAAAGTTAAATATCTTAATAAAAAAGGTGAATTTGTAGGTATGAGTATTATGGAAAGAGTTAATGAAGGATTTTTAAGTGATGATGATTACCAAAGATTATATTCTATTGTAAATGATCCACAATTAACAACTAATTTAAGAGAATTTAGTAAACTGATTAAAGCACACGAAAAGGAAATTAGAGGTGTTTTAAGTAAGTATGATTTAAAAGCAGATGTTAGAGTTTATCAATTAGAAACATTAGCGGAAAAAGAATTTATAAAAGGTCTAAAAGATGGAAAAAAACCAGAAGATATGCTTGATCCTTTTCATGACGATTTTATTTTAAAACCAGCATTATTAGAAAGATTTACTGTTACTATAACTGAACAATCCAGAATAATTTCAGAACAAATGGCAAAAAAATCTGCTGTTATTGGTGAAGTAAAATGGGAAGGCCCTGTTTGGGATAATTATAAAGATAAATATACCACAGCAGATGAATTTTATGATGGAATAGAATTTCAAACTTATCTTAAAACAGAAAGTTTTAAAAAATGGGATAAAGCAACTAAAAATGCAGACGCAACAGTAGTAGCATCTGGAGAAGTAAAAACAAAACAAATTACTAATGAAAAAGAAAGTGGTGTATTTAAGTTTAAAGAATATGATGATGGAAGTGTTGAACCAAAACCAAAAGCTAAAACTTTAAAATATTACGAATGGTTAAAAGTATATAATAATACACATAATGGAGATGGAACTCCTAAAAATAAAGGATTTCTTCAAGAGGAATAATTTTTAATGGCTAATTGGGAAGCAATACATCAAGCTACAGGAGTTGCAGATGATAAAGAAGCATTAATAGAATATAATACAAGAAAGATGCTTTTGTTAAAGGCTTCAGGGGCTAGTGATGAAGAAATACTTGGAACAAATAAAAAATCAATATTATTAGAAAACGAAATGACTTCTTTTTGGAGTAATCCAATAGAAGCTATTGAAGATTGGGCAGTAGGAGATGATGCTGATTGGCAAACATATTGGGAAAGAGGTCTAGGAAAATCAAATATAAATTTATGGATGCAGCACAGATCAAGTCAAGGAAAAACTACATTTGGAAAACATGGCTATGATTGGAGAAAAGCATTTTCAGAAGAACCAGATGATACAGGTGCTATAGAAAGATTATTTGAATCATTAGCTAGTATAGGTGCAGATGCCCCTACTTTTGGTGTAGGTATGGCTATAGGTAGTTTGTCTGGAAATCCTTTTGGTACAGGTTTTGGTGCAGGTTTTGTAAATGATTCAGTTAAGCATATGTATCTTGCTGCTTTAGAAAGAGGAGATGTAGATACATTTGGAGAATTTTGGGAAATGTTTTTAAAACACGGAGTTAAAGAAGGTATAAAAGGTGGTTTAACTATGGGAGCAATGATGGCTGCACCAGCCGCATTACCTTATTTAAAAACTGCTAAATATACATTACCTGTTAATAAATTCACAGTAGCATCTTCAAGATGGGCTGCCTTAACAGGTGTAGGTGCGGCAGTTGAAGGTCAATTACCAACAAAAGAAACAATGGTAAATAATGCTTTAATACTTGGAATGTTTGGTTTTGTTGATCCTAAAGCAAGTGAAATGGTAAATAAAAGTTCTGTTAAAAATAAAACTGATGGTTTAACTATTATTGAACAGTTATCAAAAGATACTGTTATGAAACAAGAAGCTGGCAGTAAAAATAAAACAACATTTTCTAAAGATAAGAAACTTATAGAATCAGAAGTTAAAACATTACGAGAAGAATTAGCTGAATTAAATAAATTAGATAAAGAATCTAAACCTAAAGTAGTTAAAGATATAAAAACTGAAACTCAAAAAATAGAAACAGAAATTAAAACATTAGAACAAAATATTAAAGAAGCTAAAACCGAATCTATTAAAAGTCTAAATGAAACTAAATTAGAAACTTTTGAAAAGGAATTAAAAGAATTAAAAGAAGAAAAAGGAACAAAAGTTATTGAAGAAAAAGATGTAGAAACTTTTACTAAAGAACAAAATGTTAGAGTTGAAAAAGAATTAGTAGAGTTAGAATCTAAACAAACAGATGTTCAAGCTGAAATACATACATTAAAATTAAGAAAAAAGAACAATGAATTTTATAATGATTCTAGGTTGCAAATACTTAAAGCTGAAGCAAAGAAAAATACTATTGAAATAAAGAATAAAAGAACATTGCTTAATAAAGATAAAAGAATAACAGAAATAGAAAAGAAATTAGCAGAAAATGGTGAAATTGTAATTAAAACATTTGAAAAGAATAAAGATTTTAAACCACATAAAAATCCAATCATTAATAAAATTATGGAAACAACAGCAATGGGTAAAATAAAATTAAAAAATACTACTACTGAATCTGTTAAAAATAGTTTTATGAAGGCTTGGATAGATAGATTATATCCTTTATATAAACTTGTTGAAAATGCTAGACAAAGAGGAGTATCTATAAAAGATGCTTGGGATGTTTATAGACAAATGCGTATTCAAATGGGTAATATTGGCAAAGGTTTTCATTTCATTAAAAGAGCTACATTTGATTTTAAAACATTAAAAGATAACGGAAAATCTTTTATTGAAGTGATGGATAAAGTTATAAGCAAAGTAGAGCATTATCAAGAATTTACAGCATTTATGATAGCTAAAAGAGCTATGGAAAAATTTGAACAAGGTATTTCTACTGTTTATTCACTTACAAAAGCTGAAAGAGTAGATTTAGTAAAATTAATTAAAGAGTTTGAAGGTAAGTATGGAGAAACATTTAAAGAATTAAATCTATATCAACAAAGAGTATTAACATATTTAAAAGATGCTGGTGTGTTATCACCAGAATTATATTCAAGAGTATTAGAATTAAATAGAGATTATACACCTTTAAATAAAGTTTTAGATATTTCTATAATGAACGAAAAAGGTAATACAGGATTAGGTACAATGGTTAAAAATCCATTAAAGAAAATGGAAGGAAGTATAAATACTAAAGTTAATATTGATCCTATTGAAACAATGTTTTTAAATACATTACACTTTGTACAAATAGCTGAAAGAAATTCTGTTAATAAAGCATTTATTAAAATGGCATTAGAAGCACAAAAAACAAAAGCAGTATATGAAAAAGATGGTCAAAATTTATATGATCCATTTGCAGATATTTTTGAAGTAAAAAATTTAAAAGAAATTAAAGTATCTGAAAAGGAATTAAGTAGTCTTTTTATAGATAGCAAAGGAATGAGTGAAAATGCTAAACAAGGTTTAACAGTTTTAAGAAAACAAGATGGGTGGTTAAAAGATTCTGAGATTGCTATATATGAAAAGGGTAAATTAAAAGTTTATGATGTAGGTCTTGAATATGCAACAGCTTTAAAAGATGTAAATAGATACCAAGCTAATATTTTTGCGAGAATTGCTTCTATACCTACAAAAACATTAAGAGCAGGTGCTACACTTGATCCAGCATTTATTATTAAAAACTTTGGTAGAGATACATTTTTTGCTACAGCATTTTCAAAAAATAATTTTATTCCTATATGGAGTTCATTAAAAGGTTTATTTCATATGGTTAAAGATAAAAAATCTGGTAATGCTTTATATGCTAAATTTATGAAATCTGGTGGTATGCAATCTACAATGTTATCATTTGATAGGGCTTACTTTAGAGATGGCCAAATATTATCAGAATTAACAGGTAGAAATTTACATAATGCTGTTAAACCTAAAAACTGGTTAGAATCATTAAGAGTATTTTCTGAAATAATGGAAACTTCTTCAAGATTAGAAGATTTTAGAATGACAGTTAAAAGATTAGAAAAAGAAAATGTTAAATTATCTAAAAATCAAAAATTAAGTGAAAGAGAAATAATAGAATCAGCAGGTTTTGAAGCAAGAGATTTAACAGTAGATTTTAGAAAAATGGGTAATCATATGCAAGGGTATAATATGATCTCGGCTTTCTTTAATGCTAGAGTACAAGGACTATTAAAAATTAAAGAAGGAGTTTTTAGTAAAAATCCAAAAATAAGAAATAAAGTTTTAGCTAAATCTGTTATGTGGATAACAGTACCCACAATGTTATTATGGTATAAAAATAAAGATAGTGAGGTATATAAAAATATACCACAATGGCAAAAAGATTTAAGCTGGATTGTAATAACAAATGAAGGAACACCAGATCAAGTAGTGTGGAGAATACCAAAACCTTTTGAAATAGGTTGGTTATTTGGAACATTACCAGAAAGAATTGCAGATTGGATGTATAATGATAATCCAGAATCTTTTAAAGAAAGTGTTTTAGATATGAGTAAAGATTTATTTATGACACTTGGGCCAATACCAGAAATTGCTAGACCTTTTATGGAAGATGCTAAAAATGAAAATTTTTTCTTTGAAAGACCTATTGTACCTTATAATTTAGAACAGATATTACCAGAATATCAATATACAGAATATACAAGTGAAACAGCTAAACTTATTGCAAGGGCTTTTGCTTCTTTAAGAGATACTTTAGGGCAGGAAGAATTATGGGGGCCAAGTTTAGATAGTCCAAATAAAGTAGAAAATTATATAAGGGCTTGGACAGGTGGATTAGGTAAACATGTTATGGCTATATTAGATTATTCTTTTAAAACTATAGGAGTAACAAAACCACCTATAAAACCTTGGTCAGATAATTGGGTAAGAAATCTTGCAGATATGCCTATTATTCAATCATTTGTAGTAAGACATCCTAGTTCTAGTGCTGAACCTGTACATAAATTTTGGAAAATGTATAGACCTATTAATGTAAAACTTAAAACCTTTGAAAAATTAATGTCTGATAATAATGTAGAGGAAGCTATGAAAGTATGGGAAAGTATTGATCCAGAATTATTATACTTAATAGAAATGGCTAAACCTATTAAAGAAATGGGTGATGTTATTAGTTTAATTTATAAAAATGATGGTATATCAGCTAATGATAAAAGACAATTAATTGATGGTTTTTATGAAAATATGATAGATATAGCTAAACAATCTATAAAGATTAAAAAAGAGATAAGGAAAAAATAACATTTAATTTAGAGATAATTAATGATAGTATATAGAAAATGACAATTACAACAACCATAATAAAGAACAGTTTTAGTGGTAATGGCAGTACAACAGTTTTTGCTTACAGTTTTAAGATAGCTACAACTGCTGATATGGAAGTTATTATCCGATCTTCTACAGGAACGGAAACTGTCAAATCTTTAACTACTCACTATACAGTAAGTGGAGCAGGTTCTGCTTCAGGTGGAAATGTAACTATGGGTACTCCACCAGCGACAGGTGAAACATTAGTTATAAGAAGAAGTACAACTCAAACACAAGCATTAGATTTAGTAGAAAATGATCCCTTTACTGCTGATAGTATGGAAGGTGCATTTGATAAAAATTTATCTGTTGCACAAGAATTACAAGAGCAAATAGATAGATCATTAAAAATTAGTAGAACCAATACTATGACAAGTACGGAGTTTACTACTTCGGCAACTGATAGAGCATCTAAAATTTTAGCATTTGATAGTTCTGGAGAATTAGCAGTTACACAAGAATTAGGAACTGTCCGAGGTAATTGGGCAGCAAGTACAGCTTATGTTGTAAGAGATATAGTTAAAGATAGTTCTAATAATAATATTTATATTTGTTTAACTTTACATACAAGTTCGGGTAGTACCCCAATATCTTCAAATACAGATGTAGCTAAATGGTCTTTATTAGTTGATGCGGCATCTTCAACGACTTCTGCTACAGCAGCAGCTACAAGTGCTACTGCGGCAGCAACTTCAGCAACTGCGGCTGCATCATCTGCATCTGCGGCTGGTACATCTGCAAGTAATGCTTCAACATCTGCATCAACAGCAAGTACACAAGCTAGTAATGCATCTACTTCAGCAAGTTCAGCATCTACAAGTGCTACAAGTGCTGCGGCAAGTTATGATAGTTTTGATGATAGATATTTAGGTTCTAAATCATCTGATCCATCAGTAGATAATGATGGTAATGCATTAGCAACAGGTGCATTATATTGGAATTCATCTACTAATCAAATTTTCTCTTATACAGGTTCAGCTTGGGTAGCAATTAAACCTACAAGTTCTGAACAAACAGCAATTAATGGTGCAGCAACAAGTGCAACAAATGCAGCAAATAGTGCAACAGCTTCAGCAACATCTGCTACAGCTTCAGCAACATCTGCAACGGCTGCTGCTACATCAGCAACTGCGGCAGCTAGTTCTGCGACAGCAGCAGCAAGTTCAGCAACAGCAGCTTTAGGAGATTTAGACACATTTCAAGATCAATATTTAGGAGTTAAAACTTCTGATCCAAGTGTTGATAATGACGGGGATGCTTTGACATCTGGTGATTTATATTTTAATACATCAACAAGTATTTTACGAATTTATGATGGTTCATCATGGGTAAGTGCAGCAGTAGATACATCAACAATGGCTAGTGCTGGATTTAGCATTGCCATGTCTGTCGCATTATAATATAAGGAGAAACAATGGCACAAAACTTTAAAAATCAACTGGCAAGAAACACAGGAACAAGTCCAGTAGATATTTTAGCTGCGGCTGATAGTTATGATACAGTTGTTGGGATAAGATTAGTGAATGTTCACGCATCTTCTGCAATTAATGTAAGTATTTACATTATAAGCACAGGCCCAGTAACAACTTATCTAGTAAAATCAGCACCCATTCCTTTAGGTTCTAGTTTAGAACTTATTGATGGTGGCTCTAAAATAATTTTGAAAAGTGGCGATAAGATAACAGCAGTTAGTGATGTAGCAAGTTCACTTGATACTGTTGTATCATATATTGACGCAATAAGTACATAAGGAAAATAAATTGGGATATTTAGGAAATAAACCTACAGCAGTACCGATTGAAAGTTCGGATTTACAGGATAACATTATTACATCTGCAAAGATTGTTGATGGTGCTATAACTGGAGATGATATTAATGCAACATTTAATATTGGTTCTAAAACAGTTACATTACCTGCGTCATCTGTAACAACACACGCATCAGATTATATTGCTTGGCAATCAGTAGTTACTGCGGCAACTTTAACAGTAGTAGCAGGTAGAGGTTATCCAATTAATACAACATCAAATGCTTGTACTATTACATTACCAGCTTCAGCAAGTGTAGGAGATACAATTAAATTTGTAGATTATGCTAGAAACTGGGGAACAAACGCATTAACAATA
>Ga0114993_10003391_pt1 | contig 16563 bp, 14 predicted proteins | sample ArcticOcean_MG_C_FD_87042 | JGI IMG/M metagenome (GOLD analysis project Ga0114993, IMG submission 87042) | Marine microbial communities from western Arctic Ocean - ArcticOcean_MG_CB2_150 | ecosystem: Environmental > Aquatic > Marine > Oceanic | place: Arctic Ocean: Canada Basin | collected...
CCACATGCAATTTCCAATCGGCCAGAAAGAAAGGGACGCATGGGTGACCCACATGGTCTCCGCACTGGACTCTATGGAGATTTCGGTAGATGAGGCCACTCTGATGGAAGACCACTTTAAGAGTACCGCCACGTTTATGATAAATCGTTGATACGCAAAGTTGGTGTCATGAAACGCCTTCACACCACAGATGGCTTTCTCTCGTATGCCTCGGAGGAGAGGGTATGGTAAGACCTAACGGCTAGGAGTCCCGTGGGGGATTAAGTACAACGGGGGGGCATAGGAATATATCCCCCACCTACCTCACAACAGCCTGATAAGCCCTAACAGCATCCTCTCTATTCACCTGCCCATCCCCCTTCTGCATGCTATACTAAGCTGAGCGGTTGTACGCGCTGTGATAAGTCGTAGGGGAAAGAAATTTATGAGCCTCGTAGAAATTCTATTGGTAATAGGTACGTTTGGCATATGTTCAGGTGTATGGACGACACTGGTGGTAATAATTAAGCAGAATGCTAGAACAAACAAAGAATCGTTAGTCTGATACCACGCTTCCTAGCCCTCGCCAGAGGCCCTACAACGACCCCATTCCCTTAATAGCATCCTCGCTATTCACCCGCTAGCCCCGTAGCCCTAGCTACTACCAGCCCCCGTCGTTGCCCCCTAGGCTATACTGCCCCCAGAGACAGGCTGGAGAGGTGGGGGCAAAAGGATAGGAGTCCGATGGGGGATTAGGTACGACTAGGGGGCATAGGGATAAATCCCTCCCACCTACCTCACAACAGCCTTGTGAGGGAGTAGCCAGACCCGTCCCTCAGCTACGCAGCAACGAGTTTCAAACGTGTGGCTAAATCATCTAGTTCGCAACGCCCTCCCCTACACCTCTAAACGTAACTCGTCGCCATCTAGTCCGCAATCACCGAAATACCTTCTAAGCAGCAAGTCTCGGGTTCGAATACCGCCTGGGACCCCAGTTGCTCTACGCTTTTAGGCACAACCTCATAATCCCTAATAGCATCCTCGCTATCCACCTGCTAGCCCTGTAGCCCCAGCTACTACCAGCCACGCCTAAGCCCCCTCCCCTTGCCCCCCTAGGCTATACTGCCACCAGAGGCAGGCTCATGCGGGGTGGTGGCACCTAACGCATGGGAGTCCCATGGTGGATTAGGTGCAACTGTGGGGCATAGGGAGATGAATCTCAAGCTTACAATAACAGTCCTTTCGTCCGCAGCGTGCATGTTGTTGCTTGTGGCTTGTGGCGGGGGTAGTCAGCCCCCACCCGATATAAGCTCCACTGTAGAGGCTAAGCTTTCTGGCCTCAATCTAGAGGCCAGAATAGATACGATGGGTGAAGACAAATTAGCCGCTATTTAAACACCCGACGCTTTGCAAGCACGAGGCCAGGGGTTGGAATCCCTTCAACTCCACCACTAAATTTAGATATGGATGTACCTAGTGGAAGACACTAATTCGTCCAATGGCCGGAAGGCCATAATTTCTTGGGCCTTATATGACCTAGCCAACACAATTTTTTTTCTGAATATTGTGTCCATTCATTTCGGCCTATGGGTGGTCAATGATATGGGTGGTAATGACTCGAATTACGCGTATGCCAATGTAGCTTCAATGTTCCTAGTCCTAGCTACAGCACCAATGCTAGGAACCATGTCTGATCAATCTGGTCGTCGGATCCCATTTTTAGTGACTACGACTTGTTGTTGTGTTTTCTTGACAATGTTGTTAGGCATTGGCGGACTTTTCCAATCGTTGGTTATATTTGTAGGTGCTAACTACATGTTTCAGTCAGGCCTCATATTTTATGACGCTCTGCTCCCAACGGTGGCAGCAGAGAAAAATCGCGGGAAAATCGGAAGCTTTGGTGTAGGCGTAGGATACGTCGGCTCCTTGATAGGAGCTAGTACTGGAATCTTACTATTAGATTCTATCGGCCACACTGGAATGTTTAAGGTCTCTGCTCTTCTGTTCCTAGTTTTTTCGATTCCATGTTTTATTTTCATAAAGGAACGTGGGACGCAGAATTTTGAAATGAGAATCAGCGTCATACGGGGTTCCATTACTCAGTTGATCAAAACATTGGTAAGGACTAGAGAATACCCGGGGTTATCCCGTTTCTTTTTTGGTAGGGTATTCTATGCTGATGTAGTGAATACTTTGATCATATTTATTGGTATCTACGTGACGAACGAGCTCGGTCTCACAAATGCCGAACTACAGCTTGTTTTATTGGTAGCCATTATTTCATCCATCATAGGAGCATTTCTGTGGGGTTTCATAGTGGATTCAATAGGTCCTAAGTTAACACTGAATCTAGTTTTGTACCTATGGGTCATTGTACTTGGAGGGCTTGCTGCCCTCCCTATTTTAGCTCTCGGCAGTACTATCTTGTGGGTCACTGCTCCTTTAGCGGGCATCGCTATGAGTGGCATATGGTGTGCTGACCGTCCTTACTTGTTACGTCTAGTACCCTCAGGACACGTCGGTGAATTCTTTGGTGTTTATAGCATAGTAGGCCGCTTTGGAAGTATTATCGGGCCTCTTGTATGGGTTATGGTTGCTGATACTCTAGGGCTTGGTCGTCCAATTGCAGTGTTGACATTGGTTATTTTCATAATGATCTCTTATGTAATTCTGCAGGGCGTCGACGATGAACCACGCCCATGGGCCTTGAATGCATCACCCACTTAGTAATACAGGTCATCCCAGATGCCCCCATATTTTCGTCAGCAACATATTGTCAGTGGTGCCTCTGGCGGGGGCGATGGCCGCCATACAGGCGTGCACCACTATCCTCCGCCCTATAATCTCGCGGCATGCTAAAAGCACTGTTGGACATTATCGCTACGCTGGTTCTGGGAGCTTGAACTTTCCCCGTTCCCACTTTATAGGGCCTTTGCCCCAAAGAGGTGAAGACCTCAACCCACGCAAGCTTTGCAAGCAGTGGGTCAGGGATTCGAAATCCAATAACTTCTAGTAGTTGCAAGTGGAACCTAACGGATAGGAGTCCCAAGGGGGATTGGGTGCGGTGGGGGGCATGGGGATATATCCCACCCCCTACCTCACAACAGCCTTATAAGCCTTAATAGCATCCTCGCTACCCACCTACTAGCCCACTCTAGCCCTAGCTACTACCAGCCCCGCCTAAGCCCTATCCCCTTACGTCCTAGGCTATACTGCCCCCAGAGGCAGGGTTATGCAGGGTGGTTGGGTGGAACCTAACGGCTAGGAGTCCCACGGGGGATTAGGTACCACGGAGGAAGGATGCGATGAAGCTGAAGTCAATACCAATCATCTTGCTACTGGCGGTATGGATGTTGCTGGTGGTAGCTTGTGGCGATACTCAGACGGCTGATACTCCGACCCCTGGGGCCAAAGTGGTGGCGAAAGCAATGGTGGAGGCTACCGCTCAGGCATTCCCTACGGCCACACCAGTACCGCAGAGTGTCAGGCCAACTCCGACAGCAACGGTCTCTAACACCAGTAGATCTCCCATATCGGCTATAGACACTTCCGGAGCCAATTGGAATCACCTTCCTGCTGCGGAGAACTACCACCGTATTTCCCCGCCTGACGCAAAAGCAATAAAACTTGAATATGACGGAATTGTTGGAAAGGTTCGAGTAATCGGTAATCCTGGGGCTGTACCAGCCGATACCACCGTAATGGTTGCGAATTTAGAGCTAGGTGGAGTCACACTTGTACGTGCAGACTCAGCAGGGGCATTTGAGACCAGTGTGGCTGCCAGTCCAGGTACTCATATACTTATAAAGCAGGACCCAACAGGCCAACAGATCAGGTTAAACAATGTAGTCGATGAGCAACTAATAAATGAGGGCCCCAAGTCTCCAGGAATCATCCTAAGTATTCCAGTTCCAGAAACAAAAGATGGGTACGGTTTTGCAGGCGGTGCTAGGGTTCCCAACAAAGAAACAGTATGGGTGGTGGAGGGCAGCCTTTCAAGCATTGCCTTCCAGGACGGAGACCAAGCAACAATTGACGGGAAGGTGTCAATCCTAACAGGCACTCATATAGTTGGTGATCAAATACTTGGCGACATTCGTTATGGTTTCACTGGCCAAATAATTGGTGATGAAAATGGCCTTCCGATGGGGCCTGGCGGAACTTTCGCTTCCAATATATTAACTCCGACTGGGTTACCTATTCTTACCGGTATGAACAACGGAGATATTTTCAATAATAATTGCGATGGTTCTCCACTGAATTGGAGGCAAGAAAAGGATAAATCCGTATTGGATTTTTCTTGCGACGTAAACATAGACATGTATGGAGGTACTCCTGAGGGAACTTACATATTGTGGCTTAAGTTACATTTTCCGGAAGATATTCCAAATGTAAACGAAGATGGAAAGTTGTTGAACCTCGGGGCGAGTGGCAGTGGTACTCAGAATATGGTTGCTCTCGCCATAGTAACTGTCGGTTCTCCGAAACCTGTGAGATTGGCAACTACCTTATTTGCCAATCTTCTGCAGGAGGGTACGCGTGGTGGGGTGTGGTCCCGAGAGAATGAATCTCAATTTGACATCGCACCACTAACTATCACGAACCATAATCCAGTAATCCCTCGTTTAGACCCTTATGGAGATTCTCTGTCACACCGTTTGGAGCCTTACGCCCCACTGCTTGGGATGGTTGATCGAATAACTCCTGCAGTACCTTTCATAGGATTCGATTTCTCTAACAGCAAGCTCCAAATCAACGTCGAAAGACCTGACGGTAAGACAGATGTCCTAGGCCCTGCACCACTTGGTTCCTACGGAGTAAGAACACCGATTTTGCCTGGTAATAATCTCATTGCCGGTGGTGGTGGGCATATCGTCGAAATACCTCAATTGTTGGGTTGGGGAGATGAGTTCGTATACGAATTTCCGCTAGACGGTGACTATGTACTGAATTTGTCAGGCCATGTAAATGACATAAATGGGTATATATTTGAAATCACTGGCACATATGATTTGACTGTTGCCAATAGCCTGGATATCGAGACTATGCTGTTACCTGGAACCCCTTTCGAAGTCGGAGGTAGTTTGCCGGTCGGATTACATGTGTATCCTCAGGTTCCAGCAGATGTTGATTTCACAATTACTCAAGTTGGTGCAGATAATGTCGTCACCTTGCAGCGGTACAAAGGTGTGGCTAACGAATCTGGTTATTGGGACGGTGAAGGGAAATATTTTACCTTCGAAAATGCAGGAGAATACAAAATAGACGTGGAGGCCCGCTACACCAGTGAAGATGGGGCTTTATGGGTGGGGCGGATGGTATATGGAAGTGCAATCGCCACGCCTGACGGACCGATAATTGCGCACGGACGTAGGGGGCCCGATGACATTGGTTCTATTTCTCCTCCATGGGGATTCGGATCTAATTTCGAGCCAGGTGGACACCACCAATTTCCATTCTTTACCGGTGACATTCTTTGGGGGATCGAAGGACCGGATCCAAATCGAGAAGAAATGGGACCGGGAGATTCGGTCAATCCCCAACTGAGCTTTCAGGCCTTGGATATCAAACATCCTCTGGTTGCAAGGGCTATCAAGCAAGTACCGCCAGACAACGTGGGTGGAGATCTATCTTCCTTCGTAAAGGCTGGTCAAATTCCACTAGCAACTTTTGTCGAGCTGAACCCAGATGGCAGCGACAAAGGTTTAGCCCTGGGTTTTCGACCTGAGCAATTAAATCTGCGCGCATATTCATACACCTCGGCACAAAGGCCCGGAGTTAGAGTGAGAGAGCTTATCCAAGGAAATGATGTTGGAATCGCTTACTGGCGGTTCAATGATGCCTATCATATGCAGTCCGGTAATAATCCTAGTGGAGGTGATCTGCCAGGCGACTTCAAGTTCCTCTATGGCGCCACGGTGATACGGGACATCAAGGTCAAAGAAGGCATATTTGCCATATACGGGTCGGGATGGGTTCTGGCGAGGGATGATGACCCACTGGGGTCACGGTTTATGCCGCCTTTCCAGGGCAATGCCGGTGGCCCGAACGGAGGACCTTTGTTCAACGTCCATGGGCGCGACGTAGACATGTTCTTTCTGCCACTGGGGGTGACACCAGGCTCAGTCCTGGAGGTCGGAGATATTTTCAGGATGGCAGGTCCGATTATGCCAACCTTGCCGAGCAAGGTTGAATACACTGTCACCGCTCCCGATGGAACCTCGCGTACATTTGAAGGACGAGCCAATGCCGTCGGCTACTATTACGTCCCGGTAGACGATTTCAAGCTTGACCAGCCAGGCCTTTGGACGGTTGAATTGATGGTCACTCACGATGGTATGACCAGCGCCGGACCAGTACAGGCACCTTACCCCAATGGCGGACTGCTCACTCCTGACATGCGCACATTCACCTTTGCTGTAACCGACAATGGCACAAAGGCATTAGATCTGGTCACAGACTTGATCCGGCGCAGTCCCCTTCTCTGGTATGCAGGCGCCATCCTCAATGCACGTTTTGAGGCAACAATGCCCCAGGGATGGACCGGGGAAACGGCTCACGTAAGCGTCACTATGCCCGGAATTGTGTTGGTAGAAAAGGATATCCGAATTGAAAATGGTGTAATTCGATGGTTACTTAAAGGCGAAGAAATGAACCAGTTGGCCAACAACTTCGATTACGACGGGGGGCTGTCCGATACAATCACTGTCACCTACTATGCGGAAGAGCAGTCAGGGCGGCAAGCCGTGGGCACTATCGTCACCCATGGTGCGCGGGTTCCTCTTGCCCCCCCTTATCCCGCCTCCGCCGATTGGCCCACCGGGCAGACCAGCTGTCTGCCCAGCGAGATAGAGCTTTTCTCCAGCGATTTTGAGAACGGCACAGCGGGATGGAACTTCAGCGATGAAGCAGCCTGGTCTGTTGTTCAAGCCGATGGCTCAAAAGTGCTCCAAGGCTCCGGTCATGTTCACGCATACGCAGGTGATGACTGGGACGAGGTAGCGTGGCGTATGCGTGTGAAACTATTAACTGGTCGTACCCATCTCAACTTTCACGACAAATATGGTCTTCGATACCTCATATCTTTTGGGCAACATGGAACGAACATTATGTTGAGAGATGTCGGGATGGGGGCGAATGTACATCACCAGCTAAATAAGTGGCATGTAGTGGAAATAAGTCTGTTCGAGAAAGTGCTGCGGATTGGTATAGACGGCGTGCTGGAAATTGAGCAACCGGATTCCAATCCGCTCCCGCCTGGGGGAATATGGCTGGAAGTACTCCCTAACAGTGAGGTGCTTTTTGATGATGTGCATATATGTGAGCCAAGTGATTGAGGTGCACGGTCGGCGGGTGGAATCGTGTGGCGATTACCGTTCCTCAACAAGGTGAAACAGCCAACCTCAACCAAACTTCAAAGGCGGCTCGAAGTGCGCTAGCGCTGCATCTTTGGAACTCTTGGCGATACTAGCCGCAGTGTCGGCACCTGGCGTTCTCAGCCGCGAATATCAGTTCGTTGTCTGCATCCTGACAAGCGTAGTCAAAGAGTACCCGGGCTGCTTTCGATTCGTCCGCGAAGTCGTAGTTGTCTACGATGGTTTTCAGCCATTCCAGGTGGTCTTCCTTCAGTTCAAAAGTTACGGTTACTTTGTCCTTGGGCATGTATCAAACCTCCCTTTAGTAGTGGTCTCTAATTTAAGACATTCTCGCGTATCTGTGGAGTCATTTTTCTTAGACCTTAAGTGGACACAGGGCAACACATTTAATGATGCCACATTATATCAGGCGTTTCTTGGTGCCAATGGAAGTCATCTTGCAAAATCTAATTGAAAGCTGGCCGCGAATAGCGTACCGTCACTCTAAGTGGGTCGAAGGACTACAATCCGGGCAAGTCCTTTAGCGCTTCGGTCGCCAGCCAGGACCGAAAAGATTCAGTGCCTGACCGATCCCCATGATCGTTAGTCCTACCGCCACTGCCCAGAAAACCTTAGAAACGTCTCCACCGTACGATACGACTAATGCGCCTAGACCGACAACGGCGAGAAAACGCACACCCGTTGCAACCACGGGCCAGATCATCCGACCCGTCCCCTGGCTGGCGAAATAGAGAGCCTGTCCAGCGCCAAACAATCCGTAGAATGGAGCAGCAATCCCCAGATAGAGAGCGCCGATTCGGTAGGCCCCAGCGTTACCCGTAAACAAATTGAGCCAGAGACTGGGAATAGTCGCCGCCGTAATACCGATCGCCCCTGTCAACACAAGCGTGACGGCGCTGCCGGTCCACGCGATTCTTCTGGCCCTGGCGAATTGTCCCGCGCCGACATTGGCCCCTACAGCTGCGGTCAACGCGGCACCGACGCCAAACGCGATAGGGACAAGCATCAGTTCCAATCGTGCACCCAAACCGTACCCTGCAAGTGCTTCCGTGCCAAAGCGGCCGATTAAACCTGTGACGAAGACCACATTCATCGCCATGAATCCACTGTTGACGAGACCGATACCACCGACTTCCATAATATCTTTGAATGCCAACCACTTCATTGGATGCGGGCGCAATCTAACTCGTGCCCTGCCGCTCAGGAGATGAGCTGCCAGATACAGAACCGCCGACCCCTGACAGAGGATCATGGCTATCGCCGGACCGACGATGCCCAAGGCAGGCAACCCTACCCATCCCAGCGTCAAGGCACCCGACAGAGCCACCTGAGCAATGCTGGCGACAGTGATGGCGCGGGCCGGTGTCACCGTGTCGCCCGTGCCACGCAATACAGCCGAAAGGACAAATAGCAGCCAAATCACCACCGCTCCGCCGAAGGCGATCCGAGCATAGGCCACCGCACCATCCAGGGCCTCCCCCGTCCCTCCCAATAGGGCAAAAACGGGCTTAGAGAAGAGAACCAACACGACCACGAAGAACATCGACATTGCGAGGGCTATGACGGCCGCATGCCAAGCGATCCTTTCAGCTTTTGGAATATCGCCAACACCCAATGCGCGCGCCACGGCAGAGGTGACACCGCCACCGATTGCCCCGCCCGCCATCATTTGCATCAGCGTTTGGAACGGAAACACGAGAGCAAGACTTGCCAATGCGACGGTACCCACCTGACCGACGTACCACGCATCGGCAAACGTGACAGAGGTCAGCATGGCGACTGCAATCACATTCGGACCAGCAAGTTTCCAAAGCATAACAGGCACAGGTGCATCCAACAGAAACTGCATTCGCGGTGAAATAGACGTGGTCAAAAATCAACCCTCCATAATAGTGTGACCATCCTGAAACATTCACAAGATGAGGTATATTCTCTCCGAGAACAACCTAACCTTGTCTCACTGTGTCCATGAATCCAGTACTGGTTGGGCAACGTTCTCGACAGGTTAGACAAAGGCAGTGTGTTTCAATATCGAGGCTTTAAATAAAACGAGATATGCGATGTTTCACAGGGTTATGAGATAGAAGGTGCAAAATGTTTTCCGCAACCGTACACATTGTAAAAGGCCGCACCCGCGGCAGGAAGACTCTACTCACGACGAAAAAGGCATCCCTTCCCCTTAGAGAACCCAATATTGATGAAGATGAAAAGGCCCTCGATGATCTAATGGACTTCTAGTAGCCTTCCCCATACCCGGTATCACATGGGCTATAAGTGTCCATAGTAACGCCTATATTGCTATGACCCAGGCGCTCCTGAGCTACCTTTTTTATTCACCGTGCGAACAGAAATCGTACCGATCCGGGTTAGGCTATGCGGTGCCTTTATATTTGCATGTGGGAGCCGGACTATTTTACGAAATTGGCAGCTACCGCTTTGGGTTGCTTTAGATGACACGGTTACTTAAGCTACCGAAGCGTCTGAGATGTTATCAGAGGTTGACCCGTCACTTGAAACAACAAATAATTCCGTTGGTGTTATCACAAGATACAAATATTCGAAAGCCTTACTGGAGGATTACGTATGGGTGAAAGAATTAACAGAGCTATTGAGTTATTAGAAAATGATCAGCCTATCTACTATACGGGATTACATTCCTTTTCTAGAGATTTTCTAACTTACGAACAGGGGAAAAAGGATTCAACAGTATGGGCGGACTATATAAATATAGGTATGGAACATGGCCCTTTTGACATGAGTGGATTAGAAGCATATATGGATGGGTTAGTTGATGGTGGGCCTACGCCATCCGGGCATATTACTCCAACAGTGATTGTTGAACTTCCTGTTCAGGGGGAAAGCGGAGAAATAATCAGATACAACTCCTGGCAAATTAGGCAAATCTTAGCCAGAGGAGTTCATGGAATATTATTATGTGAAGCGACATCACCAGAAGCAGTAGCTGCTTTTGTCGAATCCTGTAGATATAAGCTAAACGATATAGGAGTTGGGTATGGTCTCAAGGAAGGGACAAGAGGAGTAGGTTCAGAATTCAAGGCAAAACAAAAGTGGGGAATTCAAGATGACAATGAATACAGATCAAAAGCTGACCCTTGGCCATTAAATCCGAAAGGTGAACTTTTATTGGGGCTAAAAATAGAAACTCTGGGGGGATTAAACAATTGTGAACAAATTCTAAGTACCCCGGGCATTGGATTTGCTGAAATGGGGCCCGGAGACATGTCTATGTCTATGAAAATCAAAAGAATTCCTGGCGCACCGCCGGATCAAAGAATAAAAGATGCCTCAATAAGAGTTAAGAATGCATGTGACAAAAATGGAGTTAAATTCTTGGAGACAGGAACCCCAGAGAACATTATTGAAGTTATTGATTCTGGTGCTCGAGTTATAGCTGGCCAAAGCCAGGAAGCTGCAGAAATAGGTAGAAAACATACAAATAGAAAAATGAAAGTTTAATTAGTGACGGCCACCCACAGGTGTAGGTACGGTTGAGGCGGAGGAGGATAATACCATAGCGAGATGGCGGGTCATTTGTTGCTTCGACTGCGCCACACATCAAAAGTGTGGGGCTTACGTCAGTAAGCTGGCTCCCTTCAAGTCATATGGTCCAACTGGCTTGCTATGGTCATGAAATGAAGCGACTATATGTTTTCGTTTTGGCCGTAATTACATTGCTCGTTCTTAGCACCAGTTGTGGCCACCCAAACGGGGACGAGCGTTTGTTGTTGCCCGAGCCTAGTTCAATTCCACATCTACATATCGAATCAAAGACAAACCTCAGTGGCGGGTACCAACTGGAGAAGGACTACTACAGGATGATCGGCGATGACTCCCTCCCAAGAGGAGAAATGAGTCTTTACGCAATTGTGTATCCGGACATTCAAAATGCGAAACAATTCTTCAGGAGGAAACTTCACATTAGTGTGGACAGTAACACTCATGAAATACGGGCTGTAGTATTTTCTAAATTGAGTCTGGACGATGCAGGGGTCGTGAAGGATACGTTAGACCAGATTACTGAGCCTATTGAGCAGTTGGATGCTGATGGTGCCTACGACAAGAGGCAAGAATACGACGCTTGTGACGAGCGAGGAGATAAGTCCCCGACCCCTCGGGGTTAGGATGAGGGGATATTCTTCTCACACGGGGTAACGCCACACTTCGCCTTTGGGGGCCTCGTTAGATAGCTTGAACTGAGGCAGGCTCAAGCCATCGTCTGTGTCCAGGAAGGCGACTTCTACTCGCTTACCTATGGCGACATTTTCCTCCGCCTCCGGCTCCATGTTGTCGTTGAGTAGGTTGGCAGTGATACGCAGCCCGTCGTCGGGGGTGGGGTCGCCGCTTTGCTCGTCCAACTCCACCAGCACTATGGCGTAGGGAACCCAATCCCTGAATCCGGGTATTATGCTGTGCGCTACAATCTGATAGCTGTAAATAGTCCCCTTGCCGCTGACTTCCTGCCACTCCCATTTCAGGGACGTACACCAGGGACATCCAGGCCCAGGCTCACCTCGCAGCATACCGCAATCCTGGCACTTCTTGACTACTAGCTTGTGTTCTGATGCCGCGTCGAAGTAGCCCTTGTACTCGCTATCGTTGTCCGTGATGTTGATACCCTGGCCTTTGTATTCGTATACAGGCATTGGCTTACCTCCGCATAATGAGGGCGCTGCCGACTGCGGGCATGGCCCATCCCATATTCATTGTGATATTAACGTCTGGAACCTGACGGCACTTGCCCTCAGAGTAGTCGTGAGAGTGCTTACCTTCTTGCCATTCGGGGCAGTAGTCGTCTACCTGACCGCGAAGCTGACGCACGTTCTCGATAACCATGTTCATACCGTGAGTGTAGCCTTCGCAGAGATGGCCTCCGCTGGTGTTGTTGGGCCTACGCCCGCCCAAGTTGATAGCACCACTTCTTACGTAGTCCTTGCCTTCGCCCTTCTTGCAGAAGCCATAGTCTTCGAACTGTAGGAGCGTGGTGTAGGTGAAAGCGTCGTAACAGCCTGTCACGTCTATGTCGTCGTGGGTGACTCCTGCCAAATCGAACAGCCGTGGGCCTATGTAATGACCTGCCACTGTGGATATGGGGCCTTTCTGGTAGTGATACTCGCCGCCGGGCTTTGTGCCCCTGCCCTGCACCGCCATGATGTAGGCAGGCTGCTGCTTCATGTCCTTGGCTCGCTCGGCAGAGGTCACGATGATGCAGGTAGAGTTGTCTGTCTCCACACAGCAGTCCAGCAAATGGGCGACGGGCTTCACAATCCAGCGAGAGTTGAGCACGTCGTCAATGGTGACGCGGTTCTTCATGATGGCCTTGGGATTGTTGCTAGCGTGGTTGCTGTGAGCAACTTTGATATGAGCCAAATCCTCCCCGGTAACGCCGTACTCCATCATGTGCCGCGTAAAGGTGAAGGCAAAGCTTTGTACCGCGCTGATGAGGCCGTAGGAACGCTTCATAATGTCTGGGCCACTAACGAGAGTAGAGGCCTTGGCCCCAGTGCCTCCGATGCGCACCTGGGAGTAGCCATTCATGGCGCGGAATATGGCGACTGTTTCGCACATGCCTGCCTCGATAGCACCGACGGCTATGCCTATTAGCGCCTCTGTGCTGGAGCCGCCACCGGAACAGTCCATGTAGAAGTTAAGCCGCATTCCGAGGTCGTACATCACCGACGTAGACGTTGTGGAGTCGCCGCCGTGATAGCTCAACATGCCATCTATTTGATCGGGATTTAGGCCAGCGTCGTTCATCGCGTTACGCACGGCTTCTGTTGCTAAAGCGCGGGTGCTGCGTCCAGAGTTTTTGCTGAACTCAGTCTCGCCAACGCCAACGATGCAGTACTTGTCCTTTAGTTTGCCTGTCATAACAAACCTCCTCGAGTTCTGCCAGTATGGCTTTTTCATGTCTCCGTGGCAAGTGGTTGACTGCAATATAACGGCATCACAAAAATCGCTCACACATATACACGACAATAAGGCAACTAGGGAGGTTAATTAAAGCACCTAAGTATGGCATTCTCGGATAGACTGAAACATAGGAAGGCGTGCCGACAGTGAATCCTTTACCAATCCCGAGGATATTAACGAAACAGCTACCTTTCTTCGTTAGCTCAAAATAATATAGATCCTTTAACTTAACTGCTTCTATATTTACTGTAATATTTAGGGCATTACCCGGAAATTTCGGCGGTCTTCTTGTTTATTTCAAACGAAAGTATCTCCCGTAGCAGCTTTGCGCTGTGGACGATTGAGTCGGAGTATTCTTAAATAACTCCGATTGCTTTATGGGCTGCCAATTCCTTGGAAGTCAGCCCAAGCTCTCCGACGTACAAGGCTTCGTTGTCCTCCCCTAGCAAGGGTGGGCGTCGCCTGATGGCCCAAGGCGTCACCTCGAAACTATAAGGCGCGCCAGGGTAGATGAAGGATGTGCCCAACTCTGTATGCTCTACCTGTACCTGCATGTTGCGCTCACGGAAGTGCGGGTCTTCCAACGCTTCCTCTGGCGAGTAGACGATGCCCCACTGGAAGCCAAGGTCTTGCGCTCGTCGAAAGATTTCGTCAGCATCGTTCTTGGCCGTCAGGGCTTCTACCGCGCCCATGACCTCGTGCATCTGCTTGACGGTGGTGGGGTCGCCCTTGGCTAGAGCCTCTCTGCTAGGTGGGTTGAGATATTCAGACAGGTCTCCTACAAGGCCGTTCTCCTCCAGCCACGCCAGGAGGTGGAACCACTGCTCCTCTGTGCGGGCGGGAAAGCCTATGTTTACGTAGCGACCGTCACGGCATAGGAATTGCGCCTGTGGAGTGGGGCTTACCGATGAGTGGCGACCAGTCTGGCGCTGAACAGTTTCCCTTGCTACCAGCCAGCTATACGCACCGCCCTCCGTGGTTACGTTCTGGGCCGCGTGCATATTCACGTCTATGAACTGGCCTACGCCTGTAAACTGTCTGTGGACAAGGGCCGTCATGATGCCAGTGACCGCGAAGTGGCACGCCGTCTGGTATGCCTGATTGCCTCCGCCCGCTACAGGAGGGAGCGAATGGTCGTCGTAGCCGCAACTCCACACGGGGCCACCAAAGGCCAAGGCCGTAAGATCAGTGTAGGCGTAGTCGCGATATGACGCATCTTGTCCCAATGGTGATATAGCCGCCATTATGATGTTTGGGGCCTCTTTGCTTAGACCTTCGTAGCCAATGCCGAAGTCATCAAGATAGCCAGGGGGGTAGCTGTCTATCACCACATCGGCAGTTGCCGCCAACTTGCACAAGATGTCGCGGCCTTGCTCGGTGGCGATGTCCAGCGTTACGCTTTGCTTGTTGGTATTGTAGTGCCAGAAGTATAGACTTTTGTTCTTGTCAGGTTCGTCGTTTAAGTATGGCGGATAGCTCCTGGTCTCGTCGCCTGTCAGAGGCTCGACCTTGATGACGGTCGCCCCCATATCGGCCAAGAGCTTGCCGCACCACTCGCCTAGCTCGCCGCCAAGCTCCAGAACTCGCACATCGTCCAGAACAGACGCCATCTAAATCACCCCCTGGTCGTGCAGGGCCTGGAGGTCATCTTCGTCCATTTGCAGCAGCTCTTTGTACACGTAGTCGTTGTCTTGTCCTAGAAGATTGCCTGCCTTCTCGACTACCGGGGGCGTCTTGGAGAATTTCATAGGGATGCCTTCGACGCGCACACGTCCTATCTCCGCGTGGTTGACCTCAGGGAAGGTGTTCCATTCAAGGGTGTTCTCATCATGGTCCGCACGGTCTTCGGGATGCTGAACTACTGCAGCGGGGACGCCTACTTTTTGCAGAGCGTCCATAGCCTCGTATGGCTTGCGCACGCTTGTCCACTTCTCAATGATTTCGTCCATTTCATCCTGATTGCCCATGCGGCCTTCCAGGGTCGCAAACCGCCCGTTTCCTGATATCGCTTCGCCGCCTATTAATTTGGACATAGCTTGCCAATCGTGATCGTAACGGGCGGAGATGGCTATCCACTGGTCGTCGCCCTTGGAACGATATATGCCATGGGGAGCCATAGGAGGGTAGTGGCTGCGGTTGCTGTTGGGCTGTCCTTCCCGACGTGATGGCCTGCCGTTCACAGTATAGTCCAGAAGCACGGGACCGTTCAGCGTCAAGGCGGCGTCAGTGCAGGACATATCAACGTACTGACCTTCGCCCGTCTTGTTACGATGATAAAGCGCCATGAGGATGGCAATGCTCATGAAATAGCCGCCAGTGTGATCCATATAGGAGTAGCCCCACCCAGCAGGGGGCATGTCCGGCAGTCCCGACTGGAAGGTAAGCCCAGACACCGCCTGAACGACTGGCCCCCAGGACTTGAAGTGGCTGTAAGGCCCTTTATGGCCGAAGCCGCAGTTGGAGACATAGATAATGTCCGGCTTGATGGCTTTCATTACCTCATACGGAAAGCCCCAGCGCTCCAATACCCCAGCGCTGAAGTTTTCCGTAACTACATCGCTGATGGAGATAAGCTCTCGCAAAATCTCCTTGCCTCTGGCGAACTTTGTGTTGAGGGTGATGCCGAGCTTCTCCACATTGTGGTTGTTGAACATGCCGCCGAGATTGTGGCCCCGTCGCTCGTCTACGTATGGGCCGTTGCCGCGGAATATGTCCCAGCCGCCCAGGGTAAGCCTGTCCTCGATACGGATAACCTCTGCGCCAAAGGCAGCCATCATCCGAGTTGCGCCCGCGCCTGCGAGTTGACCCGAGAAGTCGCAGATTCTGATTTTCGAAAGGGCACCATTCTTCTTGTTTTCTTCAGATGCAGACATTATCTAATTCTTTCCGACTTTCTAGCAAAAACTGTCTAACCGATATTCCCCAGATGATATCCAGTGCTTCCATGAACGTGACATCCTGAGATAGCACAGACTGTATGGCAGCATTCTGAAGTTGTCAAAGGCCAAAAACCGCACTCAAATTCACCTCATCTAGAGAAATAGAGATCCGATCGACTTGGAAAGGCTTTAAACGGCTATTTCAGACCGAACTTCATACCTCGAGTTGCGCACCTTGTCCAGGGTATTCTCGATGCGTTCATGAATTTACTCTCATCGTTGATTTGCTAACCTAGTACAGGTCTCAGCCTCCCAATCCTTTCCAGCAGTTCTTCGAACATAGCCTTGATGACCATCACCTCGGCAAGCTGGAATACCAACCTTCTGGCATGGCGCAC
>Ga0114993_10003393_pt1 | contig 16553 bp, 13 predicted proteins | sample ArcticOcean_MG_C_FD_87042 | JGI IMG/M metagenome (GOLD analysis project Ga0114993, IMG submission 87042) | Marine microbial communities from western Arctic Ocean - ArcticOcean_MG_CB2_150 | ecosystem: Environmental > Aquatic > Marine > Oceanic | place: Arctic Ocean: Canada Basin | collected...
CACGTAATCAGGGAACCTATATCCAGATGGGCTATATGTTCCGTAAACACGACGGATTCGAACGCATCGCCAACTGGGCACGATCAGGCTTTCTCGGTCACGTATTCCAGGTCCGAGCACACATGTCGACGTGGATCGCCGAAGACAACCCTGAAGGCCAGTTCATCGGACGCAAAGGACTAGCGCACCACCAGGGTGGAGTGATGTTCGATCTCGGCGGGCACATGCTCGACCAGGTCGTCTGGATACTCGGGCGACCCAACAAAGTCACTCGGTTTTTCCAGCACGCAACATCAGAAACACGCGACGTGATGGACAACACACTCGGCGTTTTCGAATACGACGGGGCGATTGCCACCGTCGACATAGCAGCGATGGAGCCACGACCGATGGCCCGGCGTTTCGAGGTTTACGGCACCATCGGCTCCACAATCATGGAACCGTTCGAACCTGCCGACACCATCCGGCTAACGCTGGAACAAGACCAGGGCGAATACAAAAAGGGCGTCAACATCGTCAAGATCGAAAACCGAGAAAGATATGTCGGCAATTTCGCCGAGTTCGTTCACAATATCAAAGGCGAGTCAGAACCACTCAGAACCCTCGATCACGAACTACTAGTTCAAGAAACCCTCATGCGAGTAACAGGTGGACTAGGCGGCTAACGCCAGCGCCTACCCGTGCGCCCGAACGTCAACACCCTCAGGCCACGCCACCTTGAAAATGGTAGCGGCATTGAATATAGCGCCTGTAATCGTCGCATCCCGAAGCACGCAACGATATAACCCAGCCCCAGTCAAATCGGCACCTGTTAAATCGGCACCAGAACAGTTCGTACGATGAAGTGTTGCCTTCTTCATCGAAGCACCTGACAGATTGGCACGCCGCATCTTCGCCTCAGAGAAAACTGCCTCATCGAGGTTCGACCCCGAGAAATCAACTCCATCGAGCATCGCACGCGTGAAATTTCGACCACGTAGATCCCGACCCGACAGATCGGCACCCTTCAAGTCCAACTGCTCGGGAGAGTTGGCTCTATGCCAGGCGGTCAAATCTTCTGCTGTACCCGATAAAAGCTCGAAGTGTTCTTGATTCATACCGTGATTATGAGATACCAATCACGCTGCGTCGATACAGCGTTGAATAGTTGGTGTGAAAATTTTAAGTTGTTTCGAAGAAACTCAAAAAACTAGCGTTTGTCGAAACACCTTTGAAACACGTTTCAGATAATTTAGATGACGACTCTCGGGCACTCGCGCAACAACGACTATCCGAAAGAGCAGTTCGCACGTAGTATGCACGCTTCCGCAATACAGACAATTTTTAAAGCTCGATCACACTGATACGACGTAGTCAGCAGAGTTAATAGGAACAAGGAACACTAACGATGCCCTACATAGCCGAATATATTTGGATTGATGGCACTGTGCCAACCGCCAAGTTGCGATCGAAGGCCCAGGTGCTCGCGGATGGAAAAGAACCCGGTATCTGGGGATTCGACGGTTCCTCAACAAACCAGGCTGCAGGTGACCAATCTGATGTTGTGCTGAACCCGGTTCTCGTTGTCCACGACCCGATTCGCGGTGGTAACAACAAGCTCGTTATGTGCGAAACCCTTCTCACCGACATGACGCCGCACCCCACGAACACTCGTGCAAAGTGTGCAGCCAGCTCCGAACAATACGGCAACCTCGACACGTGGTTCGGTCTCGAGCAGGAATACACCTTCTTCGAAGGACTTGCTCCTCTCGGTTGGCCCGACAACGGCTTCCCCGCACCACAGGGCGGCTACTACTGCGGAGTGGGCTCCGACGAAATCTTTGGTCGTGAAGTCGTAAACGCTCACCTTCAGGCATGCATCGACGCCGGTCTGCACATCTCCGGTATCAACGCCGAAGTAATGCCCGGACAGTGGGAATTCCAGATCGGCCCCATTACTGCTCCTCGGGTCGCCGACGAACTCTGGATCGCACGCTGGATGCTCTACCGAATCGCAGAAGACTTTCTCGGTCCAAAGGGCATCCCGATCTCTGCAACACTCAACCCCAAGCCAGTACCAGGCGACTGGAACGGAGCAGGTTGCCACACCAACTTCTCGACCAACGAGATGCGTGAGAACATCGAAGCGTGTGTCGCCGCAGCTGAAGCCCTCGGAACCGGTGATAAACCCGCACTCCACATGGCAGGATATGGCGCAGGGGTTGAACTCCGACTCACCGGAGAACACGAAACCCAGCGGCACGATCAGTTCTCATACGGCGTGTCCGACCGCGGCGCATCAGTTCGAATCCCGTGGCAGGTCGACAAGGCTGGCAAGGGCTACATTGAAGACCGACGCCCGAACGCCAACTGCGACCCGTATGTCGTAACCCAACTGGTTATCGACACCGTCTGCGCAGCAGCTACAAAGTAGTTTCTACACTCAATAATGACTCACTAGAGGGGATGGCTTCGGCCATCCCTTCTTTTTTTGGGAGCAAATCACGCGTCCCGAGTGAAGTCATCGGAGTCGAGGGATCCGGTGTGGGGACGAGAAAAACATCTCATCTCTCTAAACGCAACAATCAACTCCACCCACCTGAAGCTCCACCCCACCAACCACGCCAACACCCCTCAACCTCTCAGAAAACGTCGCACGCGACCACGCGATAGGGAGGGATCAGATATGCTGCGCTGCCATCATCGCCAACCCAACTCGAAACACCCGATAACCCCTGATCTCCAAAATTAGAAACATCCACTACGGCTGGATAGTAGTTCTCGGCACCGCAATAATGCTGTTCGGTGGTGCCGGTTCACGTTTCTCGTTCGGCGTATTTCTAAAGCCAGTCACCGAAGAGTTCGACTGGAGCCGAGGCTCCCTAGCTGGTGCACTCGCAATCGCAGGACTGGCAACCGGCGGACTCAGGCCGCTCGCCGGAATGCTCGCCGATCGATACGACCCCAAATTGATCGCCGTCAGCGGAGTGCTCATCGGTGGGATTGCGCTCGCCGGAATGTCGTTCGTTCAGGAACTCTGGCACGTCTACATTCTATTCGTGATTATGGGCATCGGAGGTACCCTGGCATCTCCGGGAGCCGTCGCAAAAATCGTTGGTGCTTGGTTCACCCGCAGACGCGCCTTGGCCATGTCGGTAGCCGGTACAGGCTCAGCTGTCGGCGAATCTTCAATGGTGCCAATTGCCGCGCTGGCAGTCGTATTCATCGGCTGGCGCGAGGGCTACCTGATCCTGGCAGGAATACTGTTGTTCCTCATCCTGCCACTGGTCTTTCTACTACTGAGAAGCAGACCCCGACCCGGCCAGCACGCCGACGAGGCGGATATCGACAATCTGGGCGAAGCCGCAGGCAGAACTGCAGTAGTGGCCAAAGGGTCAGCAAACCCCAACATCGGATTGTCACTCGGACAGGCGTGTAAAACCGGCCTGTTCTGGCGACTCGCTCTCGGCTTCTTCATATGAGGCTACACAATGGGCTTCGTGAATGCCCACTTCGTCGCCTACACGACAGATTTTGGCACCACAGCCATTAATGGCGCATACGCGCTAGCGACCGTAGGAATTGCGGGACTCGCAGGAGGACTCGGATTCGGGTTTCTCGCCGATAAATTCGGACGTCGACCGCTCCTGTCGATAGCCTTCCTGATGCGAGCAGCCGGATATGTAGTGCTGCTGTTGGCGAACGCTCTCCCGATGGCAATTCTCGGAATCGTGATAATCGGAAGTTCGTGGACCTCGGTGATCGCCCTGACAGGCACGGTCAGTTCGGACGAGTTCGGGTTGCGAAGACTTGGCACAATTATTGGAACCATGTTTGCAGTCATGCCGCTTGGAGCGTCGAGCGCAGTCTGGCTCGCAGGCAGGATCTACGACTCGACGGGAAGCTACGACATCGCCCTCTGGATCAGCCTCGGCATGGGCCTGCTCGGTGCCGCAGCGGTCGCCATGCCAAGCACGGGACTGGCAAAGAAGATCTGGCCAAGCATGCCTCAGGCAGAGTAACCGCAGGAACCCTGCATACTCAACTCAAGCAACCGCTAAGCAACTGGCAATCCTGTTCGCCTAATCCACGCCCAGCTCAACGTGAGCCGCGCATAAACACGCTTCTTATGCTGCCAAGTAGGCGTAATTACTCTGGAAAAGTTCTCAGACAGCTACAGCATTGCTAAGATACCCCGTAGCAATCCACACCCTAAACCTATTCAAAGGGAGTCGCCATAGTGGTGACCGCAAATCGCAAGCCATCCCTGGTCGTTATTCAGCTCTCCGGCGGAAACGACGCCATGAACACAGTCGTGCCCTACACAAACGGGATTTACCACGACTCCAGAAAGGCGATTCACCTCTCCGAAGATCAGGTGATCGCCCTCAACGGCACCCTCGGGCTAAGCAACAGCCTCGGCCCCATGAAAAGCATCTGGGACGCCGGAAAAATGGCGATCATCCAGGGCATTGGCTACCCGAAGCCCAACCGATCTCACTTCCGGTCGATGGACATCTGGCACACGGCAGAGTCCGACCACATTGCCGACAGTGGATGGCTAGGTCGTACGATTCGTGAACTAAACCCCGACGGCAAAAACGTCATCACCGGCATCAACTTCGGCCGAGGACTACCAAGGGCACTCCACGCCAAAGGCGTACCCGTCGCATCGGTAGGAAATCTCGCAACCTACGGCTTGATGCCCGATATCGCAGATAAAATGACACGCGATCTGGCAGTAGATGTCTTCGCCCGCATGTACGGCCCCGACGACACCCGAGATGCCGTTTTGCAGCAGATCAGCAACACCGGAATGGGAGCCTACCTCGGTGCCGACATTCTCCGTGCTGCGCCAGAGGCTTACTCTTCAACTATCGAATACCAGGCGGACGTCCCGATCGCCCAGAGCCTTCGAGATATCTCGCAAGTCATGCTCGCCGATCTCGGCACCCGCGTCTTCTATACACAGCACGGCGGATACGACACCCACGCTGGCGAACTCGACAATCACGCGAAGCTCTGGAACGACCTCTCGACCGCGGTAAACGATTTTCTGGCCGACCTCGACGAGCACGAACGAGGAGACGACGCAGTCGTAATGATCTTCTCCGAATTCGGACGCCGTATCAGGGACAACGGCAGCGGTACCGACCACGGCTCCGGCGGTGTGGCATTCATCCTCGGTAACTCGGTCAAGGGCGGCTTCTACGGCGAGTACCCGTCACTCGATCCAAGTGAGCAGGTCGAAGGCGACATGCGCTTCAACAACGACTTCCGTGGTACCTATGCAACCCTGCTGGATCAGTGGATGGGCATCGATCCATACACGATACTCAACGACCACTACGAGCAGTTCGATCTGATCAGGCGGTAACCGATGACAACCAAAGACGTACAACTGATGGCCCACCTGATGCGACGAGCCGGGTTCGGTACAACACGACAGAAACTCGACGAACTGGTCGAGACCGGGTACGACAAAACCGTCGAGGAACTCCTCGACGCAGTCAACCACCCATCCAGGCTCACCGACAACCTGATCCGGCGCTACCACCCCGAATACTCCGGGATGATGGGCAACCAGTCCGCAGGCGGAAACTGGATGTACCGCATGATCTCCACCGACGCTCCTCTACGCGAGAAGATCGGACTCATGTGGCACGGCATCTTCGCAACCGGCTACGCCAAGCTCGCAAACGGCAAAGTCCTCCACGACCAGATACGAATGTTCGAACGACACGGCATGGGCAGCTTCAAAACCCTGCTTATAGAGGTGTCAAAAGACCCCGCCATGATCATGTGGCTCGACAACTCGGAAAATCACAACGGCTCAGTCAACGAAAACTACGGTCGTGAACTCCTCGAACTCTTCTCGATGGGAGTCGGCAACTACACCGAGAAAGACGTCAAGGAAGCAGCCCGAGCATTCACCGGTTGGACCTTCGGCAACACCGAGTACATGACCCTCAAGTCGATGCGAGATTCAGTCTGGCCATACGGTCGTCTTTCGTTCCACTTCGAGTACAAAGAAGACGATCACGACAACGGCGAGAAAGAGTTTCTAGGCCACACCGGCAACCTGAACGGCGAAGACATCGTCGACATCATCTGCAAGCAACCTGCAACTGCTGCCTTCCTCTCCCGCCACATATACAGCTTCTTCGTTGCCGACGAACCGCCCGTACCGGAATGGCCGTACAAAGATCCCGTCGATCCGGCTGCGATCGAAGCACTCTCCAAGGTCTACTTCGACAGCGATTACAGCATCACGGAAATGCTCCGATTCCTGTTCAAATCCGACTTCTTCAAGTCAGAAGATGCCCGCTACAAGCGCGTAAAAAGTCCCGCCGAACTAATGGCCGGTGTGCTACGTCTGACCGAAGAGTTCGACCGACCGAAAATCGACATAAACCCGACCAGCCTGCAAACGTCATACATGGGCCAGTGGCTACTCAACCCGCCTTCAGTCGAAGGCTGGCACTGGGGCACGGAGTGGATCGATTCCGGCGCCCTTGTCGAGCGAGTTAACTTCGCTTCCGAGCGTCTTGGCAATCTAGAAAGCCCGGGTGTCCAATCGCTGGTCGACCGAATCCTCGCAAGTAGCAGTGACGCCTTAACGGCCGAGCAAATGGTCACCAGTGCTCTCGACGAACTTTTGATCAGCGCAGTCTCCGATAAAACTCGATCTGCACTCGTCGATTTCGCAGAAGCCCAACTCTCCAAAACCTCCAGCGATTCAGGCGGCAACGCAGAACGTCTTCAAGTTGCAAACGTCCTGAAACTCGTCGGCGCAACCCCCGAATTCCAGAGAGCATAAGCGGTTCGGAAAACCTCATGACAACACAAACCCGCACAGCACGAATCACATACAACCGCACTATCGGCGTCGCCGCCATGGAAGGCCGCGGCTTCTACTACCCCTGGGCCGGAGCGGTCGCTGACGATGGAAAAATCTACATCCTCGGGCGCGGATTAGACAATGACCCACGAGGCGTCCGCGTAACCGTGATGAACATGGAAGAAGAGTACTTCGGCACGTTTGGATCGTTCGGCACCGGATCAGGTCAGGCGATCTGGAACGCCGGAATAGCAATCGACAGTCAGCAACGACTCTTCACTAGCGACGAGCACCTGAATCGAATCCTAGTACGCACGCTCGAAGGCGAACTGCTCGACACTTGGGGTGAAACCGGTACCGACCCGGGCCAGCTAAACGGCCCGAACGGGATCGCATTCAACTCGAACAATGAACTGCTCGTCAGCGATCACATGAACGGCAGAATCCAGAGATTCACGACCGAAGGAAAGCACCTTGCAACTTTCGGTGAGCAGGGTTCAGGCGACGGCCAACTGAACCTGCCGTGGGGAGTTTGTGTAGATACCGCCGACAACGTCTACGTCGCCGATTGGGGCAATGACCGAATCGTCAAGTTTGATGCCGACGGAGCGTTTCTCGCAAACTTCGGTTCGCCCGGCCGCAACGACGGTGAGTTCAACGCACCATCAGATGTCTTTGTCGATTCCGACGGCTACATCTACATCACCGACTGGGGTAACCAGCGTATTCAGGTTCTCGACTCCGAAGGGACTTTCGTCCAGCTGCACCGCGGGGAGTCAACACTCTCGAAGTGGGCACATGAATTCCTCGACACCAACATCGAAGAAAAAGCGGCTCGAAACACCGCCAATCTCGATCTCGATCTCGAATTCAACATCGACGACCCACACGAGCAATCGGCTCACATCGAAAAGTACTTCTGGGGACCGACCTCAATAACGATGGACAACGACGGTCATCTACTCGTCGTCGACAGCAACCGCCACCGTGTTCAGGTGTTCGACATAGCGTCGTCTGACTGAACGACGAACGCACCCAACACGTCAAAGCCAGCGGCGAGTCTGGCTCATGTACCCGGTGTAAGCCTCACCAAACACACGCGTGAGGTAGGCCTCTTCGCGCCGAATCACCAGCACCCTGAGAGCAACCGCCCCAACGAACGCCGCTATCAGCACAGCCAGCGCATTGAATGCGACCGCAAGACCAACAGCTATTAAAAGAAAACCAACGTAAATCGGATTTCGCGTACGCCTGAACGGACCCGACTCCACAAGCGTCTTAGTCGGATGCCCCGGCTCCGGATGCTCACCGTAAGCACGCATAGTCACAAAGCTCCAGGCGATCAATCCCAGTCCAACCAAAACCAGTACCACGCCGATCAACACGCCCAACACACCACCGAAAATCCCGGCGTCCCACAACAACAAATGAACCGCCACACCAGCCAGAACAGGAACACCAAAGATCACCGGAGGAAAAGTAGGCAATTCCAACCCGGGCCGCTCGTTATCACCGCTCCCGTTGTTAGTCATACCTAGCCTCGACTCTCCTGTTAACCCTCTCCCCTAGGGAGAGGGTTGGGTGAGGGGAAATGAACAGGGTGAGGGGTCGCGAAAACTCTCCAAGTGGAACATCCGTCTACATTCCCTCTCAATCTAACCTTCTCCACTCAGGAAGAAGGAACACGCCAACCCCTAGCTCGTCAAACTCTCGCTAAACGGCCCGCTCACACGCTCACGCAACGCAACATTCACCCGCAGCTTCTCCAACGTCTGCTGCAACGTAAGCTGACCCTGCGAAACCTCGTGATCATCGAAGAACGCAAACACATCATCAGCCTGCTCAGGCGTACTCAGCGAAGTAACACCCGAAAGCATCCGAACAATACTGTTCGACGGGAAGTCCTCGTTGATCTTGTCCCAGTTGTCCTTGACGAACTCCCACGCAAGAAAGCCCTGATCCTTGTTCCGCATGCAAACAGCAAGCAAGTAAGGCGCATCCTGAGTTCGAACCGTGCCATCCAGCGCCATCGCCAGCGTGCGGTTCATCTCGTCCTCGCCAGGGAACGCCGAAAGCGCCGACTGATAGCGTCGCTCTTCCTGCGGAGTCGTGGGGTTCCTGTATTTATCCAAAAATACTTCGTACTTAGCCGAATCACCCTTCGAAGCGACAACACCAGTAGCAGCGGCCGCAATGTTCGGCTCAACCGATCCCGCATCATTCAAATATGAATCGTGCAGATCCGAAGCGTTCTTCGTGGCAAGCTCATCGTCAGCGACGTTCGCCAGCAGCCGGATAAACAGACCCCGAAGCTCAAGATCTCGTGACGTATCGCTATCTGAATGCTCCCAGCCAAGCCGGTCCAATGCCGGCTGCGCCAGGTCGCTGATAACCGCCTTGTACTGCAGCTCCGCCTCACCTTCAACCAACTTCTTGAGTCCAGCAAGGCAACTCGATAGCACAGTCCACACATCGAGGTCAGTCTCATCCTGGAAGCTTCGTGCGAAGTCCAGGAAATCAGTCGCCGAAGTACGACCAGCCATCACCGACGACCAGGTGTCGTCGACCAGACCGAACCGTTCGATAGGAGTGAGATTCTCGAACATGCTTTCCGAAAGTGCCTTCAACATCTCGGACGAGTAACGGGCACGGAAGAATCCACTTCCACCCGCATTAGCCGATGCCCACAGTGCAGGAGAATCCAGCTTGATCTCAGCAGACTTCTCCTCAAGCAAATACCGAACCTCCTCAACACCAGAATCCGTGCCGACCTTCATCACCACAGGAACCGACCAGATCGTAGTGTCGGCCTCTTCACCCTCGGTGTACAAGAATCGATCCTGCGACAGCGTAATCGTCGATCCGTCCTCGGAAATCGACGCGCTAACCAGCGGGTAACCCTTCTGGAATATCCAGGAATCCATGATTCGGCGTGCCGGCTGCTGCGTAACGTGCTCGATCGCATCCCACAAATCATTCGTCTCGGTGTTCGAATACTTGTGCTTGTTCAGGTAGTAGCTAATCCCGTCTTTGAACTCTTCCTCACCAAGAAACTGCTCAAGCATCCGCAGTACCGACCCGCCCTTTTCGTAGGTCAGTAAATCGAACATCGCCTCGGCATCTTCTGGCGAATTGACCTCGACCTCGATCGGGCGTGTGTTTGCCAGCGAGTCAACGTCAAACGCCATAGAACGCTCAAGACTGAACTGGTTCCAGCGACCCCACTCTTTGTTGAAATTGTCCGACGACATGGTCGCCATGAACGTAGCGAACGCCTCGTTGAGCCAGATTCCGTTCCACCACTCCATCGTCACGAGATCGCCGAACCACATGTGAGCGATTTCGTGCGCAATAACGTCCGCAACCCGAAGCAGTTCAGGCTCGGTCGAGCGTGACTTATCGACAAGCAGTAAAACTTCTCGGTACGTAATACAGCCAAGGTTCTCCATCGCGCCAAACGCAAAGTCTGGAACCGCCACCATGTCGAGTTTCTGGCCCGGATACGAAATTCCGTAGTACTCCGTGAAGAATTTCAACGCGAACGCACCCGATTCCAGCGCGTAGTCGGTGAGATGCCCTTTTCCGATCGGGTGGACGATGCGCAGCGGCACGCCGTCAACGTCCACTGGGTCAGTCGCCTCGAACGGACCCACAATGAATGCGACCAGATAAGTCGACATAACCATCGTGTCTTCAAAGACGATTTCTTTGCGACCATCGCCAAGATTTGTCTCAGAAACAGTCGGACCGTTCGACACTGCGAACTCGCCCTCGGGCACAATGAGCGTCACGCCGTACGACGCCTTGAACGCCGGTTCATCAAAACACGGGAACGCCCTGCGTGCAGAAGTGCTCTCGAACTGAGTCGTTGCAATCGTGTGCTCAACACCGTCATCATCGGTGAATACCGATTTGTAGAAGCCTCGAAGCTGGTCGTTGAGGATGCCTGTGAACTCGGCAACAATCGTGTACGGACCCGGCGACAACTCTGAATCAAAACTCAGTGTCGCTCTCTCCATCTTCTCGTCGTGCTTGATCTCTGAAGTCTCGATCTTCGTGCCTACGGCATCGAGAATCGACGCTGAGTAAATCGCCAGTTCGGCCGAGTTGATCTGGATGTTGTCGGTCGCCTGACCAACCTCAACCTCGATCTCCACACTGCCCGAAAAGGTAGCTTCAGCAAGATCAGGTTCGAGATGTATCCGGTAGTGCGAGGGAACTACGGTTGAGGGTAGGCGATGCGGATTTGACGCTGCGTCGGGCAAGTTTCTCTCCAGTTCAAAAAAACGTATCTCCGGAGACTACAACGAGCTTGCGCAACGCGCTACAGGTCGCGGGCGATCACGCCACCCTAAACCGAGTAGCCCACAGAACCATCTTCCCGCATTGGAATGACCCGCAATTCACGAGGCTCGTACGGCTGCGACTCAAATCCCTCGACCGTCAGATCGATACCTATTCCCGGAACATCCGGAACCGGAATATACCCACCGTCTCGCTGCCACAAAGAATTGAACATCGCGTTGAACGGCTCTTCATCTTCCTTCGAGTACTCCTGCGTCAAGAAGTTCGGAATCGACGTATCGAGGCCACACGCGGCGGCAGTAAGCACAGGCCCTAAAAAGTTGTGAGTCACAACCGCCGAGTGATACGACTCTGCTATCGCCGCGATCTTCTTCACCCCGGTAAATCCACCGGCCAGTCCCAGGTCAGGCCTCGCATACTGGCTGCCACCTGCCTCGAACATCTCGCGGAACTCCCAGATCGAATGCATCCGCTCACCGTTGGCGACAGGGAGAGTCGTCCTCTGCGCAATTTCGGCCTGCGACTTGATCGAATCGATCTGAATTGGGTCTTCGTATAACATCGGCTGAAACTCAACAAGCTGCTCCGCAAGTGCGATAGCAACCATCGGAGTCAGCTTCCGGTGGATCTCAAGAATGATGTCGACATCGAGGCCAGCACCCTCACGCATCGCTGCAACATTTTCGCGAGTGTCGTGAATCAATCGTGGCAGGGTCATCGACTGGAATCCGTCTGGAAGCGGATCGGTCTTGATAGCCGTAAAACCCTCTTCTACGGCATCACTGGAGTTCAACAGTAGCCCCTGAGCGCTCGTCCCCTGATCAGAAGCATCTGCACGCTTTCCACCCATAAGCAGGTGCAGGCGAATCTTGTTGCGAACCTTGCCGCCGAGCAACTGCCACACCGGGGCCTCAAACGCCTTGCCTTTGATGTCCCACAACGCAATATCCACGGCGCTCAATGCACCAGAGAGAACCGAACCTCGAAACGGGCCCATTCTGTACAAATACTGCCAGTGATGCTCGATATCGAGCGGGTCTTTGCCAACAAGATAATCAGCAAACTTCTTCACAACCGCATCGGTAGCTTCCAGATAACCCCAGCACGCCGACTGCCCAACACCAACAAGTCCGTTATCTGTAAATATCCTGACGATCTGGCTGCTACCCGCAAGGATCGACTCAACTCGTTCAATTTTCAAATTATTGCTCTTTATGGCTGAGCGAATCAGCGAGATTATGGGCGAAGTCGAAAATAATACGCATTAACCAGCGCTCATACCCGTAATAACAGCGATCGCTGACTCCATATCCGTCACCCTGGGGTGTTTCGAGTAGTTCGGATGCCCGTTATACCGGTCGATAAGAATTGGTCGCATTCCAGCGTTTTCGGCGCCAAAAATATCCGACTCAAGCTGATCCCCAACAACCGCAGCCTCGTCGGCCAGCACTCCCGATTTGGCCAGCGCCGCATCGAAAATTCGACGATCTGGCTTCTCAACGCCGGTTTCACCCGAAGTAACCGCGAAATCAACGCGATCCGTAAGCCCCATGTCGGCTAGCAGCCTCTCACTCGCAGAGTTCATGTTGGATATCACTCCAACGATCAACCCCGTCGCTCTAAGCCGCGCCAGCCCATCGATCACATCCGGGAACAACGCAATTCGATACTCCTGCTTCCGCACCTCCGCCCAGATTTCACCCGCCAACGTGAGATCCACTTCATGACCTGCTCCCTGAAGCACAAGCTGCTCGAATCGAGCGAAAAACGCCCACTGCTCATTGCCATTCATTGTCCGTAGCGGCTTCGTAGCGCTCTGGGTCGTCATGAACTCGTCTGCCATGTGATACCCGGCGTCGATACCCTCTCTCGTAACACTCAGGCCAAACTTTTCAGCAGCCTGAGACTGTATCTGTTCGCGGGGCGGATCAAATCCAGCGAGCGTGCCGTACATATCGAAGAACACTGCCTTCAGTGTGTTGCTCATTACAGGGCCCCAATCGGCTGAACGGTTAACGCAGCCACACCCACCCAGCTTGCTCCCGCAGACTTGAGAGCATCGGCAGCGGCCTTCACAGTGCTTCCAGTAGTAAATACATCATCCACCAGCAGAACCCGCTTGCCAGTAACGACAGCAGATGCGTTCGGGCTCGTCGAAAAACCGCCCGCCATCGTACTGTGCCTGGCAGTAGCCGTGGGTAGCTCTGACTGGGGCACCGTATGCGCAATTCGAATCAAGATGTCGTTGTGATCTTCCAAACCCAAACGCTCGGACAGCAGTCGAGCCAGAATCTCAGATTGGTTGTAGCCCCGCGATCGCAAGCGAGACTTGTGAAGCGGTATCGGAACCACCAGATCTGCGGAACTACGACTCATGGCGGCAATATTGAACATCCCACCAAGCACTGGCCCTAGCGCCCTAACATCATCGAACTTAAACGCTCTTACCGCAGATCCCGCAGGCGACTCGTACAAATACGAATCGTATAACCGGTCGAGACTCGAAGCATCTGCCACGCATCGTGCGCATGTACCGGGCTTAGGAAGTGGCTCTGCACACTTTCTGCACACATTCTGAAGCACCAAAGTCGACTCAGATACGCAGATGTGGCACAGTAGTGCTCCCTCTCTCCCGCAATGAACGCAGGTGGGTGGAAACAGGAGATTTATCGCACCGGAAGTGATTTCTCTCAGAGCAGTAATCAAATGTCGCATATCCAGCGATTAATCATGGCAAAAATGGTTCAGGCAGGGTGAACCGGCAATAGAATATATAAGTACCGGGCTGGTGCTCGGTTCAAGAACAATATTTGGGTTCGAATTGGGGGATATGTGGAACTTAGAATCACCGCCAACAACACGACTCTTACCGACGCGATCAAAAGCTATGCCGAGAAACGACTCAGCATCCTTGATCGAAGATTCCGTGATCCGGTTCTCGTATTCCTACAAATCCGAAAAGAACAAACTCAAAAAGAATAAGAACGCTACATCGCTGAAGTAACGATCAGGATGAAGCGAGGCGTCACCCGCGGCGAAATACGCGCCGATTCGCCATACACCGCCATCGACCACGTCTCCGACATCGTTACCCGACAGATAAGCCGATACAAGAACCGCTACTCAGATAAGAATCGACGCTATGTCGAAGGCGGACTCGGGCTGGCCATCGCCGAGCAACTCGCCCAGGAGTCGGTTAGCGAGGTCGAAGAAGGCGGGATCACCACTCTCGAACACGGACAACTCGTCCGAACCAAGCGACACCCTGTCGTGCCAGAATCGGTCGAAGATGCCGCAGCCCAAATGGAGTTGCTGGGTCACAATTTCTACGTATTCCGAAACAAGGAAACAAAAGAAATAAATGTCGTACACCGAAGGCACGATGAAGACTACGGCCTGATCGTCCCCGAAGACGGCGAACTGTAAAACTGATCTGAACGCCATTCTTCGGCGTTTAGTGTCATTGCGAGGAGCGAGGGACGTGGCAATCAGCGGTCGTAGCGGAGCAACCTTCCGACTCCGTGATAACTAAGCTTGCCCGTATCACCTAACGCAACGACGTTAGCAACCAGAAAATCCGCGGCTAGCTAGTCGAGATAATTGCGCGCCGACCACATATTGCCACGTCGTCGAACTCCTCGCAATGACAATCGTCACGCGCCGTGCTCTAAGCGCAGCCCAGCTCACCAACTACTCGACCGGCGTGTACTCGTAAATCACAACCGGCGTATCCAAACCCGCCTCAATCAAATTCGCAGTCGGATACACCTGAACAAGCCCGTCCGTCTCCATACTTGCGAACTTCTTTATCCCGGCCTCCGAGTACTTTGCACGCTCCATCTCTCCAATGTAAACGTACCGAATGTTGTACTTATCTAGAGTCGACAGAGCCGTTCTACGTTGCGAATTCTCGAAAAACTGATCAACGTCAATCCGCCTACGCGTAACAGTCGACGCATACCCAACTCGCTGCTGCCTCTGGTGCCAGTCCCAGCCAATCACCGCGGGTAGCCCGGTATAAATCGAAATGCGATTGCCCCACCGATACTGATCAGCCAGTCCCTCGATAATCACTGGTGAACCCGAGATATTCTCCTGCATCCACTCAATAGCATCGAAGTCGTACTTCAGTGTCAGGGGCCCCTCTTTATCGACGTAAGTCGACGTTTCCATGTACGCCATCCCGTCGAGCGCCAATCCACTCTGCTCGAATCGCAGCGAGTTCCTGTGACGTGTACCAAGCACCGGATACACCATCACCCCTATCACCAGCACCGCAAGAAGCCCCATCCACACCCCTCGACCCAGTCGAACGTTACTGAAAGAAAACTTGCCCGCATCGGCAAGGAACCAACCGAAATACGCCGCAGCCATCGCAAGCAACACCCACGCCTGCAGATAGAACTTGAACACGGTGTTCATCCGGTCGATATCGTCTTTGACTGTGAATACATCTACACCGGCACCAAGCGCCATTGCCATGACAACCATGCCGACAGCAACCAGCAAATACCTCGCACCCGGCAATCTCGCACTGTACGAAGTCAGTCCCGCCCCGAGCACAGAAGTACCGACCACCACGACAAACGCAATCGTCGCGAACCCGGTAAGCGCAAGCGACGCAACCACCGCGGCCACAAGGACCAGAACGATCTGCCATATCCAACCAGCAACACCAGATCCCGGTGACGGTCCGTTCGCCACGCTTGCCAGTGCGTTAGATAGCCGCTCTCGGCACATGTACACGAGCCAGCTGATTATCAGCAGCAAAAATACCGAGTGAATGACGATGTATTGCAGCAAATCAGTCGTGAATCGACTTTTGATCACACCGTTGTTGAACAGCTCGAAGCTGGAGTGGAACGGCAGGAACACAACATGCCCAACGACCAACACAAACACGGTGCTCGCTACACCGACCATCAATCGAGAAATCAGCGATCGTCCAGATGCCAGCAGATGTCCACCGACGATGAATCCGCCCGCCAGTAATAACTGAGTCGGGAAGTCCCACGCATTAATCGTTCGAAGCGAACCAACCAGAACGCCCAGAACGAACAACCCCGCCAGCGACTCAACAACCGGTCGCTTCCGACCAATCCTCAGGTAAACCGAAATGGTCGCAGCAAATGCCGTTATGGCTATCGGAATAGCGATCAGATGCGCGTGAAGATCAGCAAACAGGAACGTGAAGAACGGAAACTCCGTGATCTCGTGTCCCGGTGGATCCGGAGGCATCATGCGCGAACTACGCCAAAAATCAAAGAAACCGAACGACCCATCCTGGAAAAATGTCCGAGAAGCGCCCTGCAATACCTGCAACAACCCATCAATATTTCCTGCGATCACCACCAACACGACCGCAGCCAGCCCCGCGTATACGGGAGACTTCCGAGACCAGACCGGGACACGCTTCGCCCGCAGTGTC
>Ga0114993_10003394_pt1 | contig 16550 bp, 15 predicted proteins | sample ArcticOcean_MG_C_FD_87042 | JGI IMG/M metagenome (GOLD analysis project Ga0114993, IMG submission 87042) | Marine microbial communities from western Arctic Ocean - ArcticOcean_MG_CB2_150 | ecosystem: Environmental > Aquatic > Marine > Oceanic | place: Arctic Ocean: Canada Basin | collected...
AAAATAAAATTGGATGAACAAATAAAAATTTTTTTCCGTAAATTACTTCCTAGTATTTTTTCATCTGGGGTTACCCAAATAAACATTTTAGTTGGAACTATAATTGCTTCTTTTCAAGCCGGGGCAGTTTCATATCTCTATTATGCTGATCGGATATATCAAATAAATCTTGCTATAGCAGGAATTGCTGTCGGTACAGTTATGCTGCCAGAATTATCCAAGCATATTAAAAATGATAATTTTGTAAAAACTACCGATTTACAAAATAGAGCTTTAGAGCTTTGTTTATTTTTATCGGTGCCTGCTTCAGCAGCTTTAATTTTGGCATCAGAGCAAATTATTACATCATTATTTGGCTATGGTTCTTTTAGTAATATAAGTGTAACTAATACTGCTACAGCGCTAACCTTCTTTGCATTTGGAGTTCCTGCGTTTTCAATATTAAAAATTTTCTCAAATTTTTTTTTCGCTAGAAATGATACGAAAACCCCTTTTTATCTTTCCGTCATATCTGTTGCTTTAAATATTTTAATAAGTATATCTTTTTTTAGTAGGTTTGGTTTTGTAATAATACCTATAGCTACTTCAATTACCTCTTGGATAAATGTTTTAATGCAATACTATTTTATAAAAAAAAGAAATTTACATGTTTTTGATGATAAATTTATTTATAAATTTCCTCGCACTATATTATCTACGGTTGTAATGGGAATAGTTTTATATTTACTGTTAGGTTTTTTCTCTGATAAATTTGATTATAATGAAAGTTGGAAATTTATTTATTTATTTATTATTGTAATAATTAGCTTAATAAGTTATTTTTTAATTTCAAATATTTCAGGAGCTTTTAAATTCAAAGATATTAAACTTAAGTAGTAAACTTTATATATGCATCAAAAAAGAGTATTCTCAGGAGTTCAACCTACAGGAAATTTACATTTAGGAAATTATTTAAGCGCAATAAAAAATTTTGTTAATTTACAAAATAAGTTTGAGTGTATTTATTGTGTAGTTGATTTACATGCTATTACAAATCATCAAAACCCAAAGCAATTAAAATCTAATGTTCAAGAAACAGTGGCCAGTTTTATTGCGTCAGGTCTAGATCCCAAAAAGAGTATTATATTTAATCAAGCAAGCGTATCAGCTCATAGCGAACTATCATGGATATTTAATTGTGTAGCTAGAATAGGGTGGATGAATCGCATGACCCAATTTAAGGAAAAGGCTGGAGTTAATAAAGAAAATGCTAGCGTTGGTCTTTTGGTATACCCAAATCTTATGGCAGCTGACATATTGTTATACAAAGCGACACACGTTCCAGTTGGAGAAGATCAAAAACAACATTTAGAGTTAACAAGGGATATTGCTAAAAAATTTAATAATGACTTTAAGTGCACTGACTATTTTCCAATAGTCGAAGCCCTGATTCCAAAAGAAATCCCTAGAGTTATGAGCCTGAGAGATGGAATAAAAAAAATGAGTAAATCTGAAGATTCTGATCAGAGTCGAATAAATTTAAAAGACGATAAAGATTTAATTATTCAAAAAATTAAAAAAGCTAAAACTGATAGTGCCCCAATTCCATCGGAAGTAAATGGACTTAAAAATAGAAACGAAGCAACAAACCTTATATCAATTTATGCTAGTTTAAATGATGTTGACATGTCTAAAGTTCTAAAAGAATTTAGTGGTAAAAATTTTTCAACCTTTAAGAGTAAATTAAGCGAATCAATAATTGAAAAAATCTGTCCAATTGGCAATGAAATGAAAAAGTTATTAAAAGATAAGAGCTATCTTAACAGTGTTTTAGAAAAAGGATCGAAAAAAGCCAATACAGTTGCAAAAAATAATATTAATGAAATATATGAGATTATTGGTCTTACAAGGTTTTCTTGATAATTTAAATTTGATAACATAATAATTAAATAAAAAAATGATAGAAACAGAACAAACACCAAATCCAGATACTTTGAAATTTTTACCAGGAAAAAAGGTATCTGAAATAGGCCCTTTAGAATTTTTGAAAAAAGATAAAAATATAAATGTGCCGCTAGCTAGTAAAATATTATCTTTAGATGGTACATTAATGGTATTTTTTGGGGATGATTTTATTACAGTAAAAAAAGAGCAATCTCTTAATTGGAATGATTTAAAACATGGAATTATATCTGAAATAAATGACTATTATTTACAAGGTCACAGTGTAGTCGTAAAAAAATCTTTGAAAAAAAATGTAAGTGAATCTAATCAAAAAGAATCAAATGAAATTATTAAAAAAATAAATGAAATTTTAGACTCCAAAGTAAGACCTGCGGTTGCAAAGGATGGGGGTGATATAACTTTTAAATCCTTTGAAAAAGGAGTAGTTACAGTTGAATTGAAAGGAAGTTGTTCTGGTTGCCCAAGCTCGACTATGACATTAAAACAGGGTGTTCAAAACCTTTTATGTCACTATGTTCCTGAAGTAAAAAGTGTTGAAGCTAATTAAAAGTTAAAAAATGTCAAAAAAAATTGAAAAACTATTTAAATCCTACCGTGATCAGTTGCTTCACTTAGCAAAGTTATATGGAGTGGTTGAAGTAAAAAGTTACGCGAGAAGTGCAAAAAGATTAACAATTTCACAATTAGAATTATTATTGATTAAAAATCGAATTAAATTGCCTGTTAATCGTTCTAGTAAAGCAATGGCAAAGCAGGAATTAAAAGAAAATTCAATAACAAATGCTTACTTATCGATAGCTTTAATATTATTTATTGGGGCTTTAATTGTTGTTAGGCCATATATTAAAAATGTAGTTAATGAAGTTAAGTTTACAAATGTTGCCGAAGAATACAAGACAGCAAAAATTAACAAGAAAAATATATTAAAAAAGAAAAGTGATAAAGCAACTAAAGAAATTGAACCAAAGGAAGATTCATATAGTAATACTGTAAGTTTAAATGCCGAAACTACAGAAAATCTTTTTAATGATTTGGGATATAATTTAAAAAGTGTAAGATTGGGAGAAAAAGTTAAACCAATATATTTAACTAAACTTCCAAGAGATCTAAACGCTTTGGGAAACACAAACAAAAAAAGGGATTTATTTATTAAAATTGTTTTACCTTTGATACTGAATGAAAACCAAAAAATTCAGGAAGATAGAGAAAAACTTTTTCATATATTAAGTAAAAGCTTCAATACTGTAGGTGAGAGAGTTTGGCTTAAAAGGAGATTTAAAGAATATAAAATCGATGACCGAGACCTTGCAAAGCTTAAAATGAGAATAGATATTATTCCAGTTTCTATCGCTATAGCACAAGCTGCAAACGAAAGTGGCTGGGGTACATCAAGATTTGCTTTAGAAGGCAATGCTTTGTTTGGGCAATGGACATGGAGCAAAAAGGGTATTTCGCCTAAAAATAAAGATCCAGACAAAACTCATAAAGTACTACAATTTCAAGTACTCAAAGCTTCTGTTAGAGCTTACAAAAATAATTTAAATACACACAACGCATACAAAGAATTTAGAAAAAAAAGAGCCCAACTTAGAGAAACAGATGCAAAAATTATTGGTACGGATTTAACCCAATATCTAAAAAATTATTCAGCTATTGGAGTAAAATATGTGCAAATACTTGATCAAATTATAGAAAGAAATTCGTTAGTAGATTTTGATAAAACTAACTTACTGCCAACAAAAATGAAAACTGGCGTAGCATTATAAAGTTTAAAATTAGTAGTTAGCTATAACGTATTGAATTCCCAACCATCTCCACTTTCCTTTTTCTTCCCAAAGGGAACAATTTATTCTCCCCCGCTCGCTTTTAAATTTTTCTTTTAGCATTATCAAGATTTCAGTTTCATTAATAAATTTAATTTCTGATTTTCTCCAAATATTTCCTTCATTAGAATAACAATTAATATTTTTTATATTTTTTTGGTTTTGAAAAAACTCAACTTTAACTTTAGGTGGATTTTTTTCATTAGTAAGATATCTATCCTCGGGAGTTATTTTTTTATATGGGAAAGGTAAAGTTTTAAGTATAGATTGAAATCTTTTTAAATCTCCATATTTTTCATTTATAGGGAATCTTGGTAATTCTAAAAAGTCTTTAGTGGGATCAATGACGCCTGAGTGTTGACCAAAGGCAAATTCAAAATTTAAATCAGATACAATTTTTTTTAAATTAGTGCTATATTCCCCAAAAGGGTATGCAAAAAATTCTGGCGAATATCCCAATTCTTTTTTAAAAATATCTATAGATTTTTTTAAATCAGATTTTATTTTATCATTATCCCAGTCAATCAAATAGTCATGCGAGTGACTATGATTGCCTATAAAGCCTAAACCGCTTGATTCAATTTCTTTTATTTGATCCCATGTCATGTATCCATGTTTGCCCACTTCTCTTGTGCTAACAAAAAGTAAAAATGGAATATTTTTTCTTTTTAATATTGGCCAAGCATTTTCATAAAAGGATATAAATGCGTCATCAATTGTTAAAAGTAAATAATTTTTATCAATATTATTTTTTATAATTTCTTTAAATTTTTTAAAGTTTATAAAATCAATACTTAGGTTATCTATTTCCTCTAAATGTTTTTTAAAAATTTCATTTTTTATATTAGTTGATGGATATTTATTTTCGTCAAATCTATGGTACATTAAAGAAATTATACCGTTCTTAGTATTTAAGTTACTGGAATCTATTGCAAAGGATTTACTTATTGATAAAAAAAGTAGTATCAATAAGTATATTATGAATTTTTTTTCTATTGATTGCAGCACAGATACAGTTTCATTGTTTATAAAATTTAAAAATAAAGCATTTAATCAAGTTTTGCAAAGCTATAAATATAGTAATGATTTATTAATGAAACAAATTCTTGATTTTTTTGCTAAAAATAATTTAGAATTTAAAGATATTTCTTATATTTTTGTTAATCAAGGCCCAGGAAGTTTTTCAGGTTTGCGTGGATCTCTATCAATAGCTAAAGGAATAAGTATATCAAAGAATTTAAATTTATTTGGTTATAATACATTTTTGTGGTCATGTGCAAAATTTTTTAATAATACAGAATCAATATTTAGTTTCACTAAGTTTAGAAATAAATATTACAAAAAAAAATTTGAAAAAAATCTTAAAAGTGTTTCAAAAGTAGAAGAAATCACTTTAGAGGAAATACTAGAGACCTATGATAATAAATTTAAAGTTATTCCGAAAAATATAATAAAATACTTTGATAAGAGTATATTAAAACTTAATAATCTAAATATTGTAGATTTAGACCATAATCAGCTTGAATTTCTTCAATTAAAGGGCTTGCTAGATAAGGAATCTATTAAACCTTTATATTTAAGTTAAAGTCTTTTTCAAAATTATTATTTTGTTTATAATGTAAGAATAAAAATTAATATGACCAGTGCTTTAGAAGACAAATGTATTAAAAAGGGTGTGAGACTCACAGATCAGAGAAAACTTATTGCAAAAGTCATGTCTGAGTCTGAAGATCACCCTGACGTAGATGAGCTGCACAAAAGAGTGAATAAGTTGGATGACAAAATAAGTATTGCTACAGTTTATAGAACAGTAAAACTATTTGAAGAAGCTAGCGTTGTATCAAAACACGATTTTAAAGGCAACAAAGCAAGATACGAACAAGCTCCACAAGAACACCACGATCATTTAATCGATATTAATACAGGAGAGATCATAGAATTTGTTAATGAAGATATTGAAAAGCTACAAAGAAAAGTTGCTGAAAAACTTGGTTATAATCTTGTTGATCACAGATTAGAATTATATGGTTCAAAAATTAAAAAATAAAAAACTTGTCTAAAAAAATATTTATTAAAACTTTTGGATGCCAAATGAATGAATATGATTCAAATCGTATTTATGACTTGACTTCTGCAATTGGTTTTAAAAAAACAAACATAAAAAAAGAAGCTAATTGTTTTGTTTTAAATACTTGCCACATTCGTGAAAAAGCTACTGAAAAAGTTTATGACGAAATTGGAAGAGTTAAGAAAGATTTTAGAAACTTAAAAAAACCTCTAGTAATTATTTCTGGTTGTGTAGCACAAGCAGAGTCTGAAGAAATGATAAAAAGAGAACCTTACATAGATATGGTAATTGGACCTCAATCCTATCATAAGATTGGAAATTTAATTTTGAATTACGAAAGAAAAAAAGAAAAAGTTAATGAAACCACGTTTGATGCTGTAGAAAAATTTGACGAACTTCAAAAATTTTCAAATTCACAAAATAAAATTTCTTCTTATTTAACAATTCAAGAAGGTTGTGATAAATTTTGTAATTTTTGTGTGGTTCCTTATACCAGAGGACCAGAGTATTCGAGACCATTCGAGCAAATTATAGATGAAGCATATACATTAGTAAAAAATGGAGCGAAAGAAATTATTTTGCTTGGCCAAAATGTTAATGCATACAATTTTGTAAAAAATAATAAAAATTTTACACTTTCATCAATAATTAGAGAACTTAATAATTGTAGAAATTTAAAAAGAATAAGATATATGACATCACATCCAAAAGACATGACAGAGGACTTAATTAATTGTTATAAAGACTGTGAAAAACTCATGCCGATGTTGCACCTACCAATTCAAAGCGGTTCAAATAAAGTGTTAAAGTCAATGAACAGAAAACATGATGTAGAATTTTATTTATCTATTGTTCAAAAATTAAAAAATATTAATTCTGAAATTAAAATTTCGAGCGATTTTATTATTGGATATCCAGGTGAAATAGAAAGAGATTTTAACGATACAATTAACTTGATTAAAAAAACTGGTTTTATTAATTCTTATTCATTTATTTTTAGTCCACGACCAGGCACCCCGTCAAATGAAAAAAAATTAAATAATTTATCTATAAATAAAAAAAGACTCAAAAAAATTCAAAATCTTCTTGAAAATTTACAATTTATAAATAATCAAAAATACCTTAATAAATATTGTGAAGTCTTAGTAGAAAATAAATTAAATAATCAAAGCAATTTTTTTGGTAGAACAAAATATATGATACCAGTAATCATAGAATCAGAGAATTGCAAACCTGGGGAAATTATAAATGTAAAAATTAGTTCTTTTGACAAAAGAAAATTGTTCGGTCTTGATGAAAATAACAAAATAAAAGCAGCTTAATTTTTATGGAAACAAATAAAAATGGTAAGGAAATTTCAGTTTTCTATGGAGAAGATAATTCAATAAGTATTAATATATTTAATAATAATATTTTAATGGAAGTGGTGGGCTCATTTGATAACAACCTAAAGGAATTAGAAAAAGTTAGTGGTTCAAAAATTTATTTTAGGGGTAATTCTATTGTAATTAAAGGTGAGAAAATCGTTAATGAAAAAGTTAAAGATGCAATTGAGTGCTTAATTGACCGTTTTAGATCTGATAATAAAATAGATAAAAGTGATATAATTGCAGCTCTAAACACAGAAATGAAACGCGATAAAAAAAATGGAACAATTACACAATCTTTAGAAGAGGTAATTAAAACTCCGAAAAGATCAGTTATTCCAAGATCTAAAAAGCAAAAAGAATATGTAAAGGCACTTAAAACAAATCAAGTAATAATATCACTAGGTCCAGCTGGAACTGGCAAAACATATCTGGCAGTTGCTATGGCGCTATCAATGTTGCTAGAAAAAAAAGTTGATAGAATAATATTATCGAGACCAGCTGTTGAAGCTGGAGAAAAATTAGGATTTTTACCTGGAGATATGAAAGAAAAAATAGATCCGTATTTAAGACCTTTATACGATTCTTTATATGATTTAATAGATTATGATAAAATTCAAAGAAAAATTGAATCAGGCGCCATAGAAATTGCCCCTCTGGCTTTTATGAGAGGAAGAACATTAAAAAATTCTTTTGCAATACTTGATGAAGCTCAAAATGCAACTGAAACTCAAATTAAAATGTTTTTAACTAGAATTGGAGAAAATTCAAAATTAGTTGTAAATGGTGATCCTTCTCAAGTAGATTTGCCAAATAAAAGTCAATCTGGGTTAGCAAAATCACAGAACATACTTAAAGGAATTAAAGAAATATCAATTATAAATTTTGATCATCAAGATGTGATGCGTCATCCTCTTGTAACTAAAATTGTAAAAGCCTATCAAAAGAATATAGATGATAAAGGTTAATGTTGCGGTAAATAATAAATCATGGAATAAAAAGATTAAATATCCTAAAAAATATTTAAGTAAAAAGTTGAGTAAAATTAATAAAAATATTAAATTTCTTAAAGAAAAAAATATCAGCTTCACTATTTTACTAACAAATTCATTAAATATGAAAAAACTAAATAAAAAGTTTAGAAAACTTAACAAGTCTACTGACGTTTTATCATTTCCTTCATTTTCATCAAAAAATTTAAAACTAATAAAAGATAAAAAAATTTATATAGGAGATGTGGCAATCTCGTATGAAATTATAAATGCTAGATCAAAAAATAATTTTCTTAAAGAGTTTGATAAAGTGTGGGTTCATGGTTTATTGCACTTGATAGGTTATAATCACCTTAAAAATAAAGACTATTATAAAATGAGTAAAATAGAAAAAAGGATTTTAAATTTAATTTGATTCCTTTATTAAATAATAAATTTTTTGTTATATTTTTATCGCCATTTCTTCTTGGTGCTATAACATCTTTCGGTTTTGCACCATATAATTTAAAAAATAAAAATTTTTTCAAATTTTCAAATTTTTTTTTTCCAATTTTGGTGGTTAAAAAAAAAACAAAGATAAAATAAAAAAAAAAAAAAAATAAACGTTATTTTTTTTACTTAGGATGTGCTTTTGGTTTTGGTTTTTTTTTATTAGGTAATTATTGGATTGCTATATCTTTAACACACGATGAAATGTTTAAAGATTTAATTCCTTTTTCTCTTATACTCATACCATTGTTTCTATCTTTATTTTTTGGTTTAGCTATCTTTGTGGCTGGAACTTTTGCTAAAAAAAATATTTATTTTATTTTAATTTTTTCAGCAGTTTTTTCTATATTTGAATTTATAAGGGGAAATATATTAACTGGATTTCCTTGGAATTTAATTTCATATACTTGGTCGTGGTCGCTTGAAAGTATACAGATTCTATCACTAATGGGAGCATATACACTAAGTTTAATTTCAATTACTTTTTTTTGTATACCTTTTTTATTTTTTCAAAAAAAAATTAATAAAAATAATATTATTTTTCTTTCATTTTTTATATTATGTTTTACTGGAAACTATTTGTATGGAAAATCTCAAATAAATGATCAAAATTATAAATTTGATGAAGAAGTAAAAGTAAAAGTTATTTCTCCCAATTTTTCTTTAAAAGACTATAATAATCGAAGTGAAATATCTCAAATTAAACGCCTTATAAAAATAAGCGATCCTCAAAAAGATATAAAAACTTTATTTGTGTGGCCGGAGGGAATATTTTATGAGTCACGTTTACAAGATATTCAAAAATATAAAAATTTATTCAAAGAAAAATTTTCTACAAATCATTTGATCGTTTTAGGTATAAATAATTTAGTAAAACTAGATAACAAAAAATATTTTAATAGCTTAGCTGTTCTAAACAATCAATTAGAAGTTCTATCATTATATAATAAAATTAATCTTGTTCCTTTTGGAGAATTTTTACCTTTTGAAAAAACTTTATCTAAATTTGGATTAAAAAAAATAACAGCTGGATATAATTCATTTTCCTCTGGAGATGAGAGGAAAGTAATAAATTTAGGGACTAACTTTAACGAAAAATCAATTTTACCATTGATTTGTTATGAAATAATCTATCCTAGTAAAATTAAAACAAACAAACAATTTCCAGATTTAGTTATAAATATTTCAGAAGATGCGTGGTTTGGTAAATCAATAGGGCCATATCAACATTTTACAAAAGCAATTTATCGTTCAGTCGAAGAAGGTATTTTCATTGCCAGATCTGCAAATAAAGGGATTTCAGCTTTTATAAATCCAAATGGCAAAATAATAAAATCGCTTAATACGGGAGAGTCAGGCAATATTGAGTTGAATTTCCCCAATTTTTATAAAAAAACGCTTTTTGCAAACTATGGAAATAAAATATTTTATTTAATAATTTTTTTGTATATGTTTTTAATTTTAATTTTTAGAAAATATAAAATTTAATGAGTAAAAAATCTTATTTATTTACAAGCGAATCAGTATCTGAGGGACACCCAGATAAAGTTAGTGACAGAATTTCAGACATGGTTGTTGATACATATTTAGATGCAGAACCACTCCAATCAAGAGTAGGATGTGAAACTTTAACCACTACTAACAAAGTTGTTTTAGCAGGAGAAGTAAGAGGACCTGAAATTAGAAAAGATGATTTAATTCAAAAAGTTAGAGACTGTATTAAAGATATTGGATATGACCAAGAAGGTTTTACTTGGAAAGATGCAACAAAGATAGAAAGTTATCTTCATTCTCAATCAACTGATATAGCAATGGGAGTAGATGCGTCTGGAAATAAAGATGAAGGTGCTGGTGATCAAGGGATAATGTTTGGTTATGCTTGTAATGAAACTGATGTTTTAATGCCAGCTCCGATTCACTATTCTCATAAAATTTTAAGGCTTATGGCTGAAGATAGAAAATCTGGAAAACTTAAAAATATTGAGCCAGATAATAAAAGTCAAATTACAATTGAATATAAAGATGGCATGCCTGCGGCTGTTAAATCAGTAGTAATTTCTACACAACATTCAGCCGACGTTAATCAATCTCAAGTTAGAGAACTAGTAAAACCTTATATAGAAAAATCTATCCCAAAAAACCTTTTGACAAGTTTAGATGAAAAAGAAATTTATGTTAACCCAACTGGAAACTTTGTTATTGGTGGCCCTGATGGTGATGCCGGATTAACGGGAAGAAAAATAATTGTAGATACATATGGAGGTGCAGCACCTCATGGTGGTGGAGCTTTTTCTGGCAAGGACCCTTCTAAAGTTGATAGATCAGCAGCATACGTGTCAAGATACTTAGCAAAAAATGTAGTAGCTTCAAAAATTGCAGACAAATGTTTAATCCAACTAGCTTATGCAATTGGAGTGTCAAAACCTTTATCTATTTATGTTGATCTTTTTGACAATGATGAAGAAAAAAATAGACATGTTAAAAAATTAATTAAAGATAATTTTGATCTAAGTCCAAGAGGAATTAGAGAGATGCTAGGCTTAAACAAACCAATTTATCAAAAAACAGCAGCATATGGACATTTCGGAAGAGAACCAGAGTCTGACGGGTCTTTTTCTTGGGAAAAAACAGATAAAACAGCAGTTTTTAAAAAGTAGACCTTGAAAAAGACATAAATATAAATTAAAAAACTATTAAGTTAACTGGAAAATCAAAATGGGCTTTTGCCCATTTTTTTTTAGAGGTTTACAAATTAAATATATGCTTAACCAAAGGTCAGATAAACAAGAACTTTTAAGGGTAGCCGAAGCAGTTGCTTTGGAAAAATCTATAGATAAAGAGTTAGTGATAAGTTCTATGGAGTCAGCAATACAAAAAGCTGCACGAACAAGATTTGGATCAGATAATGATATAAGAGCAAAAATAGATCGTGAAAGTGGAGATATTACTCTTCATAAAGTCTTAAAAATTGTTGAAGTGCCTGAAAATTTTGATACGGAAATTTCATTAGAGCATGCAATTAAAAAGGAAAAAACTGAAGATTTTAAAGTTGGAGATGAAATATTTGAGGAGCTGCCCCCAGTAGATTTTGGTAGAATTGCTGCGCAAACTGCTAGACAAGTAATTACACAAAGTGTACGTGCCGCTGAAAGAGAAAGACAATATAATGAATTTGTTGATAAACAAGGAGAAATTTTAAGTGGAATTGTAAAAAGGCTAGAATATGGTAATGCAATTTTGGATTTAAATAGAACTGAAGCGATAATAAGAAAAGAAGAACTGATTCCAAGGGAAATTTTAAAGACAGGAGATAGAGTAAAAGCATACTGTTATGATGTAATTAGAGAAAACAAAGGTCAACAAATTTTTCTATCAAGAGCTCACCCAAAATTTATGGAAAAACTATTTTTCCAAGAAGTTCCTGAAATTTATGATGGAATTATTGAAATTAAATCCTCGGCTAGAGATCCAGGAAGTAGAGCAAAAGTTTGTGTGCGTTCTACAGATTCATCTATTGACCCAGTTGGTGCATGCGTTGGCATGAGAGGTAGCAGAGTTCAATCAATTGTTAATGAACTTCATGGTGAAAAAATAGATATAATTAATTGGTCTGAGGATACAGCTGCTTTAGTCGTAAGTTCTTTGGCTCCCGCAGAAATTCAAAAAGTAATTATAGATGACCAAAATAGAAGAATAGAAGTTATTTTAACAGAGGAAAATTTAAGTAAAGCGATTGGACGAAGAGGTCAAAATGTAAGGCTTGCGTCAAAATTAATTGATTATGAGATAGATATATTAACAGAAAAAGAAGAATCAGAAAAAAGACAGCAAGAATTTAAAGAAAAAACTGAAATTTTTATTAAAGCTTTAGAGGTTGATGAAACTCTAGGTCAACTTTTAGCCGCAGAAGGGTTTACTTCAATTGAAGAAATTCACCAATCAAAAATTGATGATATTAATAAAATTGAAGGTATTGATGAAAATACTTCTAATGAGCTCAAGGAAAGGGCGGAGGAATACTTAAAAAAAGAAAAAGAGGAAATTCAAATTAAATTAAAAGAATTAGGTGTTGAGGATTCATTAGTAAACTTAAGCGGAATAACTCCTGGAATGCTTGTTACTTTAGGAGAAAAAAAAATAAAAACTTTGAAAGACTTTGCGGACCTTTCCACCGATGAGTTAATTGGAAGTTATGATGAAAAAAAAGGAAAAAGATTCAAAATAGATGGATATCTTGAAGAATTTGCTTTATCTAAAAGTGAGGCAGATGATTTAATTATGTATGCTAGAAACATTGTTTTTAAATGAAAAAGATAAATTTTTATGGAAGAAAAAAAAATAAAGAAAAAGAAACTTACTTTGACAGCTTCACCCACGAAGCCATTAAATATACCTCGCTTTTCACAAAGTGGTAAGAAAAAATCAGTTGTAATAGAGAAAAAACATTCTCGACAAAGAAATGATAGAAGATTTTTTGGGCGTGATGCTAATGTAAATAAATCTAGTGTAGAAAGTTATGATAAAACAAAAACTAAAACACATGATAATTCAAGCACTAAAAGCCCAGTTAATAATAGAAATTCTGAAATTAGAAAACTAGCAGAAGCGAGAGCAACCAAAAGATTTAAAAATCCCAAAGAAGAAAATTTACAATTAAAAAAAAATACTTTAACCAAAGGAAAAGGATCAACCTCAAAACGAGAATATAAGCTTACTTTATCTAAAGCACTAGATGATGACGTCATGGATGGAAAAGAGAGAAGCTTGGCCTCAGTTAGACGTGCAAGACTTAAAGATAAAAAAAATCAAGATTTGCAAGATAGTAAAATTGAAACAAAACAGATGGTTAGGGAGGTAAATATTCCTAACAAGATAACTATTCAAGAACTGTCAAATAGAATGGCAATCCAAGCAAGTAGTATTATTAAGCATCTCATGGGAATGGGTGTTGTTGCAACAATTAATCATTCTATTGACGCAGATACTGCCGAATACCTTGTTAAGGAATTTAAAAATATACCAATTAGGGAAAAAAAACCTGATTTAAATATTAAACAATCAACTAATCAGAAAAATACAAATTTAAAAAAAAGATCGCCTATAGTAACTGTAATGGGTCACGTTGATCATGGAAAAACATCTTTACTTGATGCACTTAGAAAAGCAAATGTAGTTTCACAGGAACATGGAGGAATTACACAACACATAGGGGCCTATAAAATAAAAACGGAAGATAATAATTATATTACGTTTATTGATACTCCTGGTCATGCTGCTTTTACTGAAATGAGAGCGAGAGGATCAAAAGTAACAGATATAGTTATTTTAGTCGTAGCAGCTGACGATGGTGTTAAACCACAAACGATTGAAGCGATTAAACATGCAAAAGCTGCCAAGGTTCCAATTATTGTTGCAATAAATAAATGTGACTTACCAGGAGCAGATCCACAAAAAGTAAAAAATGAACTTTTACAATACGAGCTTATTGCAGAAGACTTAAGTGGAGATACTTTGTTTGCTGAAGTTTCAGCAATCACAAAAAAAAATCTCGATAAACTTAAAGAAAATATTATTCTCCAATCAGATTTACTTGATTTAAAAACAGACTATGATTCAAACGCAAAAGGTGTAATTTTAGAATCAAGAATTGATAAGGGTAAGGGGCCAGTTTCTACAGTGTTAGTTACAAACGGAACTTTAAAAAAAGGTAATTGTTTTGTTAGTGGACTTACGCGAGGCAAGATAAGAGCTATGATTAATGATGAGGGCGATAATGTTGATGAAGCAATTCCTTCTACGCCCGTTGAAATATTAGGCATGAACAGCTCTGCTTTTGCTGGTGACGATTTTGTGGTCTTAGAATCTGAAGAAAAAGCTAAAGAAATAAATGATTATAGAATTGAACATGGTAAATCAAAACAAGCTCCACTAATTGCAACAAACAGAGAATCTGCTTTTGATAATACTTTAACTCCCAAAGAATTAACTATAATAATTAAATCAGACGTTCATGGCTCAAGCGAAGCACTTAATAGTGCAATTGAAAAGATTAAACATGAGGAAGTAACTGCAAAAGTAATTTTATCTAGCATAGGAGTTATAACAGAAACTGATGTTACTCTTGCTAAAGCTTCTAAGGCTATACTTATAGGTTTTAATGTGAGACCCAATAAGGAAGCAAAAAAGCTAGCTGAAAATAATAAAATTAATATAAAATATTTTAATATAATTTACGAAGTTTTAGATTTTATAAAAGATTCATTATCAGGCCTTCTACTGCCAGATGTGAAAGAAGAAATAGTCGGATCTGCAGAAGTTCAGACGATTTTCAAAGTATCAAAAGTCGGAAAGGTCGCAGGTTCAAAAGTTTTAAACGGAGAAATAGAAAGTAATCAAAATGCTAGGTTGATAAGAGATGGAAATGTATTATATACAGGTTTAATTGGTAGTATTTTTAGAGAAAAAAATGCTGCTAAGCAAGTATCAGCGGGACTCGAGTGTGGTATAACTCTTAAAGATTATGGGGATTTTAAGGAAAAAGATTTAATTGAAGTTTATAAAATTATAGAAACTGGTAGAACAATTAATGATTAGACAAACAAATAATACGCCTTTCTCTCAAAGACAATTAAGAGTAGGAGAATTAATAAAACAGTCCCTAGGACAAATTTTTTTAAGGGATGAAGCAAAAGTTCCAAACTTGGAAACAAAAAATATAACTGTCACGGAAGTACGAATGAGCCCAGACCTAAAAAATGCCAAAGCATATGTGATCCCTCTTGGGGGCAAGGACACAGATAAAGCTGTAAGTTTATTAACTGAATTTTCATATCAAATAAGAAAAGTTCTTTCAAAAAAAGTTGATATGAAGTTTTTACCAAAGGTATATTTTGTTAGTGATAAGTCATTTGATTATGCTGAAAAGATAGAAAAATTAATTCAAGAAAATAAATAATTATGAAAAGTGCAAAAAATAAAATTATAGAAGATTTAAAAATTAACGCAAAAGACGTAGGATCTTCCGAAGTTCAAATTGGTCTATTAAGTGATAAAATTAATAGTTTGTCTGGCCATTTTAAAAAGAATAAAAATGACAAACATTCGACGATGGGATTATTAAAGGCTGTAAATAAAAGAAAACGCTTATTGCAGTATTTAGAAAGAAAAAATCCAGAGTCATACGAAAAAATATTAAGCAAACTAAAGTTAAGGAAATAGATGTTCAAAGAATTTAAAGAAGAAGTAGATTTTGGTGGAAAAAAATTAATTTTAGAAACTGGAAAAATAGCTAGACAGGCTGATGGAGCAATTATCGCAACATGTGGAGAAACAGTTGTGATTTCAACAGTGGTTGGAAGAAAAAAAGTTAATCCCGATACGGATTATTTTCCACTTCAAGTAAATTATCAGGAAAAATATTATGCAGCAGGAAAAATACCTGGCGGCTATTTTAAAAGGGAAGCAAGACCAACTGAGGCAGAAACTTTAATATCTAGATTAATTGATAGACCCATAAGACCTTTATTTCCAGAAAGTTTTAGAAATGAAGTGCAAATTTTACCGACAGTACTTTCATATGATAATGAAAATGAGGCAGACATATTGTCGATCATAGCCTCCTCTGCGGCTTTAGCAATTTCTGGATTACCTTTTCAAGGACCTATAGCAGCTTCACGAGTAGGTTATATAAATGATGAGTATGTTTTAAATCCTTCAAAAGAACAGTTAATAGAATCCAAATTAGACTTAGTAGTTGCTGGTACCAAAAATGCAGTTTTAATGGTCGAGTCAGAAACTTCTGGCATGACAGAAAAACAGATGTTGGACGCAGTTAAATTTGGACATGAAAAATTTGTACCAGTTATTA
>Ga0114993_10003396_pt1 | contig 16550 bp, 11 predicted proteins | sample ArcticOcean_MG_C_FD_87042 | JGI IMG/M metagenome (GOLD analysis project Ga0114993, IMG submission 87042) | Marine microbial communities from western Arctic Ocean - ArcticOcean_MG_CB2_150 | ecosystem: Environmental > Aquatic > Marine > Oceanic | place: Arctic Ocean: Canada Basin | collected...
AGTAGGAAGTAGAAGTGGATGCGCCCTGAAAATATCGGCAGAAGACTCAAACTCAAACTTTCCTGGCCGCAAAAGTTTCACGATCAAATCGAAGACCTCGAACACGAAGTCTTTTGGGATAGCAAAAAGAAAGCGGTCGTCCTCATCACGCCGCAAGCGGTCATCGAGTACACCCCCCCGCCCACGGGGCGAGAGCCACCTGGAGAAACAAGCGGCCCTCCTCATAAAAAGCCACCATCTCCCTGAGTTCATCCGGGAACATAGGTTTCATCCAGTCAGAAGGTGGAGGTTCGACTTCGCTTGGCCTGAATTGTATGTCGCCTTGGAGGTAGAGGGTGGGATCTGGAATCGTGGCCGGCATACCAGCCCGAAAGGGTTTATCTCTGACTGTGAGAAATACAATAGCGCGCTAGTTATGGGCTGGAAGGTACTCAGGGTCACCCAACCAGACATTAAGGCTGGCCGGATGATTGACTGGCTGAAAGCGGTACTTCCTTCGCCTTGATTTTCCTGCCGGTACACAGGTTTCTCCACAGTCCGAGGAAGTATTCCTTTCCGTCCAGGTTATGGCTGTTTGCCATGCGTTTCTCCCAAGGTATCAGCTGTTCTATCTGTTCATTTGATAGGGCAGCTCCGTCCTCATACCACTGCTGCGCTTCGATCACTGCCTTGTTGAGTGCGCTGATCCACTTACGAATCGGACCCTCAATCGCGGCTTCTCGGTACTCTTCACCAGTTGTTTTTGAATCCGACCGATCACCAAGTCCTAGTATGTGCTTGGCCATACCGTCGAGGCTCAGGTTTATCAGTTTGTTTGGTGAGAAATCCAACCCGGTTTTTGTCACAAACATTCTGGTCTGATTAGAATCCAACCAAGTCTTGAATCTGTGTTCGCTGACAGGCCCAAGAGGATGCTTAGACATGGGATACCCACCGTCAACTTCGACATACCAGAGTAGGTCATTGAAGCCTGTGATATTGTGAACGACAGGTATTCCGAATCGAATCCCCACCCTTGAGGTTATCTTGTGCCGGCCAATGTTCGTGAACTCCACCTCTTCGATTAACTTATCCATTCTTCCTTCTTCCTTCTCCTAAAACTTCCCAAGCCAAGAGGATTTGAGCCGGTACTTGCCCATTGCCGATTGCCTTCAAGCGCGCAACTCGATCCTCTTTCTTCTCTGTTAGCCGGGGCACCTCACCTGTGTCCGCTGGATCAGTGTCCCAGTAAGTGCCAGCCTTCACGCTTGTCTCCCACGCTTCCATCGTTCCTTCGGGGAGGGGAGCGAGCGAGGACCAGCCACACGGCCAGCCCATCAGCCACTCCGTCCAGTCAGGGTTCAATCGACCTTGACTGACCTCCCGAAAATCGACTGCATCGTTTAGATCATTGGACCGTTCTGGGTCTGGGAATCGCTTCCCGTCTCCGCTCTTCCAGTCTCTCGATTGTGGAGTAGGCCACGCTGGTATCACACCCTGAGCAGAGAAGGGAGACTTACCGTTGAGCATACTTGTCGCTTCTGCTTCAGGAAGATCACCTTCAAGAACTTGCTTTCGCAGCAATCTTACATTCCCCTCGTTCGGTCTCGTGTTGACTGTTGGCGTAGGCCACGGACCACCACCGCTTCCTGAGGTGCAGCGCGCCTGCGGAACGAGCGGAAATAGTTTCCCACCGGCAGTCATACCCGAGGCGGGCAAGGTCACCGAGGACAGTAGTTCCGTAGAGCCGAAGCAGTCCGGGTGTGTTCTCCAGGAGGACAGTTCTTGGTCGTACCTCGCTAATGACTCTCGCTGTATCAGGCCAAAGGTTTCGGTTGTCGTCTTCTCCTCGTTGCTGTCCTGCTTGGGAGAAGGGTTGGCAGGGGAATCCAGCAGACACGACATCGACGATGCCATGCCAAGGTTTACCGTCAAATGATCGTATGTCATCCCAGATTGGGAAGGGGTCGAGCGATCCGTCCTCTTGTCTCCGAAGCAAGACCTCGATGCAGTACGGTTCGTTTTCAACCGCACAGACGATGCGGTGACCAGCAAGCCTCGCTCCGAGAATTCCTCCACCAGTGCCAGAGAATAGTGCCAGCTCATTCATTCCCCCCCTGTCTCTCTTTTGCATCTTCGAGATGGTCAGCGATAGCCTTGTTGGCCCAGTCCATCAGTTCGCGAGGAGTGGCGAGACCAGTAGCGTCCAATCCTTTGAGTTCCTTCCTGATAATCCTCTGCTCTTCCTTAGTAAACTCAGGCCAGATTCCTATCCTCAATTTATCATCCTCGGTTCTTTGGTGTAGACGAGCCTCTGCCTGTAGCCAACGCCAAGCCCGCCAGCGATACGAATATTCCTCGGGAGACTCCCAGCCTGGGCATCTACCGGGATACACTCCTGGCTCCATCGGCCATTTTTCTTTATAGCCTTTTCTGAATAAAGTTCCTTCCCAGCTACGCTTAATCAGTTCGGTGATTGTGTATTTTGTGGGAGGCGGCTTCTCCTTTGCAGTTCTTTGGTGTCGAAGAGCCGAGTACTTCTTCGCCATCTTCCCCCCCCTATCTAACAATCGCAGCGGCTGCCGCTATCGACCAAAGGAACTTCTTCTTGTACACAATCGCAAGGTTGTAAATCTTTTGCGAGTGGTTGGCGATGATCCAACTTCGCTTCTCACTTAACAGGCTATTGATTGCTTGGGCACGACCTCTTGCCGGCGCGACTACCCACCTCTCTCTGGTGTCGTCATCTGAACAGAGCCGAATATAGAAACGCTTCTCTTTCGAGTGGTACGCAAGGTTTTTCTCGCACAGGTGAAACAACATCCGCCCAGTTTCCCGCATTAGAATCAACTGCTGGTAGTCCATGTCTGTAAGTTTTATGGCTAGGTTCCTTCCTAAAAGAACAGCCAGTCAACCAGCAACCAAAGCAGACCGCAGATAATAGAGAGGCTTAGAAGTTCTATCGTTCGATCCAAGAACGATCCAAAGAAGTTCTTCATTTCTTCTTTCTCTTCCTTATGAATTCCTTCAGGGTAGATTTCTTCAGGAAATCGTGGGCACTCTCCCTCCTGAGATCTATGATTTCCACTACCACTGATTTAGGAATCGCAGTCACCCCTCCAAAGGTGCGGTCCTTGGTTGCCGAGTCGGCTAGCACCATGACCTCTTCGTCTTCCTTCAAGATCCAACCCACTGTTACGCAGAGAATCGGCTCACATTCCTCAAGCACCTGCTCCAACTCCCCTACCCAGTCAGCTCGTGCAGTAATGTCTTTCCATGTTACCGCAACGATTCGACGAGGTAGAGGAGTCGGCTTGGTCGTCATAGGTTATACCTTATTACTTGGCCTTGTCGATAGAGAGTCTTCTCTTCGTTGTCCACCATGTCGCCAGGGCCGCTGTGACAGCCACTGCTGCCTCCCGCCACGGTGAGGGTATCAGCGGTCGGGCAATCTCCACGGCTGTCTCAGCGTTACTGGTGACCCCTGGTGGCTCTCGGTAGAACAAGGTGTTGGACAGATCCTCAAGGGCACCGCACCCAACAAACAGCAACAACATTATCAGAACTAATAGACTCCACTTCATCGCCGAGTCTCCTCTCTTAGTTTACGAACTTCAGCCAGGAGTGCCTGGTTTTCAGCTCTAGATTCTTTCAACAAATGCGTCTGCATCGTCAACAACTGATTCAGATTATTGATAGCGTGGGACATCTTACGGATCTCTGTCTCCAGCATACCAATAGTTTTGTTTGTCTCATACGCCACCGATCCGTTCGGTCCTTTGGTTGATTTAATGAATGAAAAAACCTCACGAAGAATCAATATGGTGAGGGCTATACCTCCGAGGCCAGTTCCAAAATCAAGGTTTTCCATGTGCTATTCCTCTTGCAGGGTATTTCTTAACCGTTGCTGGATTGGGATGAACTTGTCGAAATAGGTCGGAGACCCATACCCACCACGCTGGGCGTCATAAATACTAGGAGCAACATCCAAAGCTAGTCGAGTCTGGACGAGGTTCTGCCAACCAACCAACCGCCGGCCAGCGTTATAGGCTCCTTCAGTTAATTCCTTACCTTCAAATCCTTTTGCAGCGGCAGCACCCAGCACCGTTCCGAAGTCATTGAGGAGACCAGCAGTCGGGCCGGCCAGCATATCCACTTTCGATCTTGACTTCATCCTCGACAGTTGCCCTGCTCCGAGTAGGGTGGACGCGCCCACCCCGGTCATGCGCTCCATGTAAGCATTTCCCTGTGACAACCAACCGAGCGTACCCCCTCGATCTACCCCCTCTAGTATGCTCTTCTTCCACCAAGGAACTCTGGCAGTAACCCGACCTCGTTTGTCTTTCTTCACCTCGTCTTCAAATGGATCTTTACCATCGAGACTCTGGCGCGCCCAGTATCCAACAGCTCCAAGGGTGGAGGCACCAACAAACATCAATGCTTGATTCATGTCCCCCATCATCGCCCCCTTCTGGAGCATGGGAATGAGCAGCTGAGATGTGGCAGACATTGTGAACGATCCGAACTGCCCGATGATCCTTCCCACTTCCGTCGAGGTCATCCAGTTCGGAAGACTTCCAGCACCTGGAGTGATGATCGTTTGCTGAACTCGCTGGAAGGTGGCTCTTTCAAACGCTAACCGATCCTCAAGGGCAGTTCTCGCGTCGATATCTCCAGCGGCACCCCACTTCCTGGTCCGAGATAAATAAAACTTCCCGCCAAGTATCGTGGATTCAGTGTCACCAAACTTTTCCTGGAGGATTGCGATCCTCTGCAGTCGATCTTCGGTTAAGCCGAGACCACCCATGAAGGCTTTGTCTGACCGGCTCAGTCGCTTCCCTGATCGAAGCTTGTTTCCTATCTTGATAATCTTGTTCTGGATCGCCACGCTGTTGATGCTCTTCATCATTCCGTTCCACTTGTTTAGCATTAACAGGTTATTGAAACCTTTGCTCGTAGCGTGTAACCCCCTTTCAATGAAGTGATTCCTTTTGGGATCTTCCTCATCGAGGCCGGCTATCCTCCTGTTTCGATCACCACCGAGGGTGGCTTCACTCGCGAAAACCCAGTCGGCCATATCTTCTGATAGTCTTTTGTTTCTGAAGAATGGATTCATATACCGAGCAAGGGCACGGAAGTACGATGGCAGACCTACTTGTCCGATCCCCATTGCGAGGTCTGGGATACTCGACAAGAGGAATCCACCACCAAGGCGAACATAGTTGGCTTCACGAATCGACGCTCCGATTCTACCCAAGCTCTCGTTTCCTGTACCGTCAGTACGGTGGAATCTATCGAAGATCAATCCCATATCTCGAAGGTCTCTACTCTTTCTCTTTAGTAGTTTCTCTTCCTCCCGCTTCTTCTTCTTCATCGTCATTCTTGCATTCTGCTGTACACCAATATGAAGACCGCGATAGTCTTCCTCGATCCTGGCCTTGACCTGTTCTGCGTCTGAGTTGATGTCAAATGCAGACCTTCGAGAACTCGACGACCTTTGGATTACCATTGCCCGCATCTCCATCAGTCGTTGAAGTTTCTGGAGATCAGTGACCGCTCCGAGATCGTCGATAAAGTTCCTGCCGAACTTGAGAGCATCTGAGCGATCAGCTGCACTGCTCCCTAACTTCCACCCATAACTTTTTTCAGTGAAGATTAACTTGCCGGCCATTGTGTTTATTCCAGATCTAGTCTGGTCAAACTCCGCAGTCACCTCTAAAAGTTCCTTGTTCTTTTTGGTTCTTTCCACAACTAGGTCGTCGAGAGACTTCTGCATCGCGGTAGACACTGGCCTTCCGTTAGCATCTAACTCCTCAATCTCTGTCCTCAACAGTGCGATCTGTGAATCAATACCTCGAACAACCTTTCTCTTGGCATGGAGATCAGCCCTGAAGTTCTTCAGATTAACTACCAAGGAGTTCAGGTGAGTCTGCGCCTTCTCCATCGAGGAGAACCCAAGTTGCTTGACATCAATATGCAGCCTCATGTGCGATGACAGATTCAGGTGAGCCGCGTCGTCGAGGACTTGCTCTAGTTCAAGGTGGATAGATTCCAAAGCAGCCGGGGTAAGGCTTGTTGGATCCTCTGATAAGGTGTCGAGCTTGGCTGTTACGGTAGTCAGTCGATTTTTAAGATTCGCCGAGACCTGGAACCCGTCCATTGCTGAATCCATTTCACCAGAAAGGATCAACTTAGGGAGCAGGTTTCGGATTTGATTCGCCTGGATATTCATAACATCGTCTTCAAGCCAAGGAGCAATGAACCGATCCTCTACCGTCAGGACTCGTTGCTTCAGGCTATTGCCGGCTCCACCTCCAAGAGGTCCGGTGCCAGTGTCGTTGGTGATGTTCTCATACACTTGGTTGGCGATCTCTTCCCACCGCTGCTCGTCGCCTAGTTTTGCAATCCACTCGTCGTACTCAGCGATCTCTCGTTCTAGTCGCGCACGATCCCACACTATCTCTGCTAGTTCCTCGGTCGTGCGAGGGGTGGGGGCAGGATCTTGCGCTTGGTTCCAGATTTCGGTGAGCTTGTTCCTTTGGGCCTCAAGAGGAGGTTGATAGTCATATTCTATTTCAACTATTTGAGCATCAGTTGGTTTGAAACCCTCCTTTACTTTCGGCCCATTGGGGCCATCAACCATTTGGGCTTCTGGGACCAAGATAAAAGTGTCACCCTTCTTTGGTCCCCACTGCCTATCCGGCGCAGATGGTAGTCCACCTCTAAATACAGGCATTGCGTTTACATTGACACCCTCCCGCATCCCTTCGCTTTGTATTCCAGCAATGTCATCCGCAGTGCGTACCTTATGTTGCCCGGTTATTTCTTCCTGAGCATCCACGAAAGCATCTGCCGTATCATAATTCCTGGCCTCGGACTCTAATACTGCCCTCGTCGGCGTGGCCGGCGCAACGGGGGTGCGGGTGGTGGTTGGAGGGGCCACTGGGTCAGGGGCAGAAAGAGCCTCATGCTCGTCCACCAACTTCTGACGCTCAACCTCCATCTCCGGCAGCTCTCTAGCCTTCTTGTCTTCAAGGGCAAGGAAGATGCTCTTCTTGAACTGCGGGAGGTACACCATGATCTTTTCTTTTTTGTACACCCGTGTCAGGTAGTTCTCTAACTCAATAGAGTTTATGAAATCCTCGCCGGTAAACGCCCCTGCCGATTCGCCTGTCTTCCTGAGTGTGTCAAAGAACTTGCGGTTTATCTTTGCAACTTCCTCTACAGCCTTAATGGTCTGACTGTCTCCGATAATAGACTCGAAGGGGTTTACCAACTCCAGTTCACCAGTGGTTGTCGATACCGAAAGTTCGTGAGAAGCGTTTGCCGGGTCAACAATATCTCCACGCACCGCCGCCTTAGCACCAAGCATCATTACTTCTGCATTACTCAGGCGACCACCAGCGGATCTGTACTCTGCAAATACCAGATTCATGTCATGGCGAATCCGCAAGCCGGCAATCTCAGCAATACCCATTACCGCTTCTACACTCTGACGATTCAAAGTGTCGGTACGGACTATGGCTGGCTTCAACATTATGTCTAGGGCACCCCTTGCAAACTGAGACTCCGAACGAGCAAGGTTCATCTCCGGATTCAGAAAGAGCAACTTCGCCAACAGTTTGCCCAAGATCCCTTGAGATATACCAAGCACCTTGGCAAGACCTGGGTTGATCTCCGAGGTAGCCTTGAGGAGGATCCCTGCAACTTCCTCTCGGTCCTGACCAAAGATAGCAAAACCTTCGTCACCCTCGATCAGTTCGTCTAGTCTTTGTTGCTCAACTGGATTCCTCTGGAGCCATGCTGAATACGATGCAGGGTCGAGAGCATCCTCCACGGTGTCCGCACCTAGCAATGCTCGGCTCGCAGCAGTTCGACTCGAACTGATGCCTCCGCTCATACCTCCAATGATCGCTCCGAAGACCGCGCCACCAACCAAGTCTCTCTGGAACTCTTCATCGGTTCTAGTTTCTTGGGCTATCCTCAAGAACGGCTCGGCCACCGTCAGGCCAAGGACATTCTCTGCGGCACCTATCCCAGCAATAGTCATTGGCCTAGCCGCGACATTCAGGGCTTTGGCTGCCCTGGTCGCACCGCTGAAGGCGATCCAGTTCACTGGGTCCACCACGCCAGCTCCTAAGCCAGCGAAGATATTAGAAGCCAACCCGCCTTCCTGGATGACTTCACGGTCCCTGTTCTCTTCTCGAATCTTATTGACGAGATAGTTCGCCTCTACTCGACTCTCCGCTTTCATTAAACTGGTAAAGGCTTCTGGGTATTTCTCTCTGATCCATGGATTCGCCATGACATCAGGATCTTCAGCTGGGTTGTAACCACGCTCCGGGGGGAAGATCGGCTCGTTCATGGCAATCGCAAGGTTGTAGACGGTGTTTGTCTGGCGAAAGAAAGCACCAACCTGATCTGTGAAACCAGTATTCTTGGCAAGGGCAGTCTTCGGGGAGTGGAATCCCTGAGCAAACATCAACCTCTGCTGTTGAATGGTCTTATCTGCCATTGCTTCTTGGAGTAGTTGTAGTTGGGACTTCATTATTCTCTCTCCTGCGCGTGGATCTTGTACCCAGCCTCTAGAACCTTGAAGAACTGATCGTTTGTTAAAGCCATAATAGAAGCACCATCGCCTGGGACGAGACCGGCAATCGTGATCTTCAGCTTTGCTAGTTCCTCATTTGGATTCGTTCCCCATTCAATGTCATACTTCCGGCTCGCTTCGGTGTAGTATCTTTTTATCCACCCAGCCCTCTTGTTTGAGTCCGCTGCGCCAGGAATAAGGCCGAACTGGCCGAAGATCGCCTCGGCCTCGCCGCCGATGTTTCCATACAAGGCAGAGGCCACCCTGTTCGTGTACTCTGGATTCTCAGAAACCACTTCCTGTACAAGCCCGACATCAGTATGCCACCCTGGTGGAACATAACCCCCTGGGGGGGGCATCAGTGACCCAGTCGCGATATTCTCCTTGATCCATACCTCAACATTCTTCTCTACAACACGAGGGTCGCCGAGTGGAACATCAAACGCACGGGCACCAGGACCAAGGTGGACAATAGTGTCGATGGGATTGAGGGGGAACTCGCTTGGACCTTGTTGTGGGCCTGGGGGCACCTGAACCCAACTACCGGGCTTAGTTGGATGGTCCGCACGAAACTGAGAACCCTGTATGGTGGGGGTCGAAGCCACTAACGCCCTCATTGCGTCGGGGGTGAGCCTAGAGGCTGCGCCGGCAGGAATCTCGGTAGGGTACTGCTTCATAAACTCTTCTGGATCGTCGGCAAATCTCTGGGCCAATCTATCGTGGAGCTGGTGGAGAGACATCTCATAAACATATTGTTGGTATTCAGGAGAGTGGAGGGCAATATCGCCAGATCCTTGGAACCGCCAAAATGCGGCAAACTTCGACCTGGCTTTTAGTGCCCAAGGCTGCAACTTAATCTCTTCACCGTCCACTGTTATCGTGTCGGACGCGCCCGATGACGGGTCTAATACCCGAGCATTATGGTCGAGGATATCTTTGAACTCTGGAACCAGCTCTGGATTTCTAAGCAAGGCTGGTGGCACTTTCCCTGAACTCAGCAGAACTTGCCCTGCTAGTTCGTTACGGTTTCTTGTCTTCTCTAAACCGCGATTTCTCCACCGGGCAAAGTCTTTCTCAAATATTTTTAGTTCTTTCGCATTAGCCTCATCAAACGGCTCGTTACCGATCAACGACCGCTGCACCATTCCAGAGAGGTGGCTGAACACAGCTGTCGTTCCATTCCACATCGCTGAAGAAAGCTGTTCAACATTATTAGTAGCCTTACTACCTTGTATTTCAATCCATCCACCAAGGGTTCCCCGCTTGAAGTAACCGTCGCCAAGAGGAACCAAGGAGTCGATATACGCGTCTGAGATCTCTTCCCGAGTATCGAAGGTGAGCGGATCCTGGCCTGCCGGGGTCGGCCCCACCGCCGCTCGGAAAGAGTCTTTGTACTGTGGCTCGAAAATGAACTCAGTGCCCTGCGTGTTCTTGATTAGTCCCGACCGAGAATCGCCATCCTTCGGAAAAAACGAGACGGTGTATTTGGAAGATTTACCACCCATCGTTACTGTAGATAATGGCTGGATATGCAAGTTCGGTGCGATATCGCTGAAGAACTCCTCCTCGGTTATGCCATCAAGAAAGTTCGTTTGACCTCCCGACAGGACTTTGAACAACTCATCATAGATCCAGGCTTCCGAGTCAGCGGGATTTCCAGAGTTGTCCGTTCTTTGTTCTTCTGGAAGACTGATCTGATGGAAGAACGACTGACCGTTCCTCTTGATAGGTGGATAAGCGTTCAGGACTTGAATCACTGATTGGTTGATTGCTAACCCAATCTTCTCAGCGTCACCGTAAGTGCTGTACTCAGGGTTGGCTTGGATCGTTTGCAAGTTATTCCCGTAGTAGTTGTTCATTACAAGATTCGTGAACGAGTCCTTGCCACCCTGAGACATTGATACTGTTGCTGGATTACCATTCACGGTCTCTGAAATTAACTCTATGAGATCGGCTCGGTCAGCGGCTGAGGTTCTCCCGCCTCCTGCCCCTTGACCAGTGCCACGGCTCGGTTGGGCGACAGCGTTGACCACCGCTTGGGCAGGAGGTTGGTTTCCTCTGGCATTGCCGTAGTTGACGATCTCACTGATTCGCTTTGGAGAAAACTTAAACCCATCAGGGAGTGCTTTCACCGGAATGAATCCAAGCTCCCCCATAAGATCTGACGCAGTTTGCCAAGCACCTGGGTCGCCCTCGTCCATTCTGTTGTTAAGTGCCTCAGCAAGTGAAGGCAGCAAAGCACCGTATTTATTTGAAATCTTTATGAGGGCTTCGGAGTTAAAATTGAGGAGTTCTGGAGGCAGAGCGGATAAAGACTTGTCGAGGTCTACCGGCCTGGAACTGGTCTCACCCAGAACAGCATCAAGATTCCCGCTAGGACCATTCGCATTTGCTATTCTAACCGAATCACGGCCAGCTTTGTTGATCCGATCTTGGGCGCGCCCCCCCATCTCTACCGAAGCAAAGAGAGTCGCCGCATCTTCTCCGAATCCTGCTCTAGCCAGTGCGTCGATTACTGCTATTCCTCTTTCAAGGTCACCCCTATCAGGAGAATTGTACTGGATCCCGCCCGTTGGGGAAGCGGTGAAAGATCCATCTTCCGGCTGAGACATCTGTGTGGCAGTAGACCCGATATATCCTTCACGGTTTTGTAAAACATCTCCACGAATCCTATCGACGATGTTCCTTGGAAGATTCGCGACACCACCTGAACCAGCCTCGGCGAAGGCTCCAAGGAAATAATCCATACGGCCCTCGGCACCACGAGAGAAATACGAGGTCCGCATTCCATTTAGCGCAGTGGTCTGGACTGCCGATAACTCGCCAGCATTGATAAGCCCTCGCTCGAGAAGACCGGCAGCATAGGACAGGTCGTCAGCAGCTTGAGTACCAGGGGCTGCGGAATCACCATAGTTATTCAGGGCACGGCTATTGATGAGATCCAGCCGGGACTTATCCACGCTGTCGGCCATTGCCTTGAGAAGGGGGCCAGGAGACCCTCTAAGGGATTCCAGGCGGGTGGCCGAAGACTTAGACAGGATCCTCTGGGAGCGGGGGTGGAGACCCTCTAGGGCCGTTTTCTCGCCCGCCTCAATATCGTCAGCGAAGTCGTGCATTATCCCAAATAGAGCAGCATCCTGATCCATCGGGTTCAGGTTCTCTTCATTCCTCAGTTCCAGCAATGCCTGATCCCTGAGCATCTCAGCGTTCTCGAAGTTCGCCTTGGCTTTGGTTTCCCAAACTCCTTGGTCTTCCTTCATCTGATCGCCAAGAAGGCCAGCGGAGATACGAGTCACCGAGTCCGCTAACTGGCCGAAACTCTTGTATACCAGACCAGCCTCTGATCCAGGCATAAGGGTTCTTCGAGCCGTACCTGCGGTACTGATCCTGGAACGAGGTATCTTGATCGCCATTTGTCTCCTAGTCCTTGAGCATATCTATTACGAATTCGCGCCTAGCGTGAACAACGATTCCGCTGCGCCCATGTAACCAGCCATTCGGGACTGCTTCGCCTTCTTGCGAAGAGTCTTTTCTTCCGATTTTGCGCCGGCTATTATTGATTCTTGTTCTCGCATCGTTTCACCAATTGATTCCATCATTACCAGCATCGGAGAACCTTCCAGTTCCACTCCCGCTGCTCCGAAACCGGCTTTTTGAGACCCGACAACTCTTCGACCTTCAAGTCCAGCAACACGAGACTTTTCTTTACCGAGTCGCCTCGCCTCTCGTGCCTGTTCATTGTACGCATCTGATTCCGCTTGGCCGCCCAGCAGCTTTGACCCACCACTAAACATAGTGCTGAGAAACATCATCGTGAATGGGTCCATGTCTGTCTCCTAGTCCGAGTAACTAACTTCGATTGTGATACTTTGCATCTCAATCGTGTACGGGTTGTTGTGGGTAATGCTAAGTGTTGGACTCGTTCCGTATAGCCCAAGCACTGGCACATCTTCCCAACCATTTATTGCAGAAGGAGCTGGGCCGCTAATCCAAGGCATTGACTGCAAGGAATACTTATCGACCACAACCCCACGAGTGTTGTTCAAGTAAAGCATCGCTCGATCATAACTTCTCTTATGACCATGCGTAGAACCTGATCGACCCTGGATATCCAGGACAGCCGGTGCCATCGTGAATGTGAATGGCAAACCAACCACCGCTAAAGTAAATCCAGACGCTGCGGAACTGATATCCACAGTACCTTCTGAGGAAACAACAAACTCACCAAGGTAGTATTGTGCGTCTACTAAGACCTGTACGGTCTCTCCGACTAAATGGGTCAAGCCTGTGATGGTTGTTCCCGAACCAGTTACAGACTTCTGCGAATCCAACACCGCTGTTTCTGTAAAAGCCTCCAGGGAATACTGTGTAGAACCATCAATAACTCTAGACATCACCATGTATACAGAGTCGTCCCGAGTCCCTGAAAGAGATGTCACGACAGCCATGTCCCAAACTCTAGAGGTAGTCGCTGTGTCATAGTTCGTCGGACTCCACCCTAATACACTGTTTTGCCGGTTATAGGTCATGATGTCGAGTTGACCAGCGTTGCCCATGCAGAAGAGAAATGGATCAGGGCTATGGGCGAATACCAACTTCTGCGCTCGTTTTGTGGGCGACCAGAGATGGTCCGCTAAATCAGTCAGGTCAGCACTCTGGTATCTATCAGAGGATTCAGTGTAAGCCATCTCTCGGATTCCTTGGCCGCCTCGTGGTACAAACCCGATTGAGGGACCCATGTGGATGGCCTGGGAATTGTTACTTCCGTATTGGCTTTGGAGATCTACCGAGAGGTTTGTAGATGTTAAAGGCTGGCCTGACAGCTTATATTCAGAGAAGTCTGAACCTATCAGTAAGTCCTGCTGGGACACCATCCATCGGATTCTGTTACCAACATTGTTGGAGATCTTAAACAATAATCCTTGGTCGTCGTTCGGTCCTTGTTGCCAGTCGTCTGGTTCTCCACTACGGCTACTCGCGATAAGGTTTTGATAATCATTACTGAAACCAGCCATGAACACGCGGCCCTGGTGACTAGCTCCAACGGCGGGGTATCCAGTGGCTACGCTGAATCCGTAACCCCAGTTGAAGGTAGGCCCATAGTAAGACCTTGAAGTACCTTCAATGCATTCATAATCATAAGCATCTGTACGAGCATTACACCTCGCCCTGCCGTCAGAAGCGAAGACAGATCCACCTAGTGTTGCGGTTCCCCCGGTACCGTCGAAAACTGTTTCATGACCATCAGGGAGGAAATCCGGGGTGGAAGAAAAGACATCAAAATTTCCGGAAACAATGTTAGCACCGGGTGCGTCCCCTCGGGGAAATACAGCCACTTCAGGGATCTTCTCCCTTTTCGGAATCTTTGTCACGACGACATCGTATGTACCAGCGGTGAAGACTGTGTCGCTGAGTGACCATCCCACTAGGTAGCAAACAGCGGTGTTCGCTACAGTATCAATCGAGTGAATCCATAAAACGGCGGTGTCCCACGCAGCGTCGTAGAGTCCCCTGCGAACTGTTAAAACTTTCCCAACATACGAGTTGTCCAAGGTGATTGGGATGTTGCTTAAAGTACCAAAATCACCCCGGGTCGCACCTGACCATGAACAGCCAGCCCATGTGGTGTCAGGAATGTACGGTCCAGTCCAATCGTTAGGGTCTTCGCCCATCCCGTTGGTGATCCTATGGCAAGTAAATGTAGTTGGGCTATTGAATCTCTCCATTCGGACCCAACACGAAATACCATTGAACTGCGTTTCACCTTCGACTATCCCAAACTCGTCCCGGAACTTAGAAGCACCGCCGAGCCGCCAAATAGAACCAGCATCTTCTGGCCTGAATAAGTCCTCTGTAGATTCCACCTTGCATCGAAGGTTTAATCCTGCTGGATTTTGACCCTGGTTCGGGATCGGTTGCTCTGGCATCGAAATCCCCACTTTAGGTTTGTAGGACTTCAATTGCGGAGAGCCACCTACTATCGGCGCAATGCCAAATTCGTAGGTAGCGGGAGTGCCATACTTCTTCTCGAAATAAAGGGGCGGACTCGATGGGGTATAAATGTAGACACGGTTATTGTGCTGGAAATGGGTGACAGCATCGCCGGCTGGCAGGGCACCTAGAGGATGGTAAGCACCTGTGTCATCTCCACTCGCAGGGTAAGGACCATGTGTTCCAGAACCACCCCAATCAATCTTCACGCCGTCCTTATAGACATAAAGCTTCCCACGATCTGGGGCGACTGAATACGCAAAGACTAACAGGTAGTCACCATCTGACGCAGAGTACGGAACGAGATGCGCCCTTACATTACCTTCGATAGCATCAATGTGTTTGATCCCAGGACGACGACGAACACCGCCAGTCCTTGTAAGAACTCCGTTCTTTAAGGTCTTGCAACCCTGACGAACTTGATCTGAGCTGCCCATCCCTAAAACTCTAGGGCTGAGTTCCCCGAAGGAAAAGCGTTCTTGTGGAATCCAAACCATTGTCTATCTCCTCACATCAAGCAATGAAGTGGACGAGAACATCCGAGGACTACTCTCTTGACCGTCCACTCCTTTAGCCGCTAACAATGCGTCAGCTGCCCGTTGAGCGATGTATGCCTGTTCAGTAGGAGGCTTACCAAAGTTTGTCGCAACATGAGCAGCGAGGGCTAGCCCCATTGCATGAGCAACTAATGGAGACAACAAACCAATGTCAGCTCCAATATCCATCACATACTCTAAGGAAATAGTCCCCTCATTCGACAGCAAGCAACGCTTTAATATCGGTGGGGTGGCTCCGTCACTTACGACTTCGATCTCCCACTGATTCTGGCCCATACCACCGTTCGGTTGCATCGGAAGACCATTAATCGTTAATGCTCTCAAATAGTCAGTAGGTAGGTTATATGCCTTTGCCCAGCGCGGGCCAGATGGGGCAACAGCATCGCCAGCAGAGTCGTTGAAAGTTTCCAGGTCAATCGTTCTCTTTGCCCCATTCCATGCGTGGTCTGCTAGGAACTGAGCGCGGAAACCACCTTCCCATACAGTGTTCAACAAAATCGCCTGGGAAGAACCATCACTGGTAGTCCCGATGGTTCCAACTCCTAGTTCAACTAACGCAACATTCCAGATTTGTACTACTGTCACAGCTTCTCCTTCATTTAAAAGCGGAGCCGAAATGCTCCCTATTCCGTCGATAACTGCTCCGCCGGGCAAGGTGCCGGTCAAGCCAGTGCCCAAAGAACCAACCCCGTCGATAACTACTTGTGCGAAAAAACGGCTTCCATTGCCTTGGCCCACTGAGGCAGAACTTGAAAAAGATGCTTCAAGGTCTCCAACGAAATCTCTCGCGCCACCCGTGGACGATGCAGTAGTTGATACAGTTCCTGATACCGGAACTGTTGCGCCAAATGTCACTGATACCGTGTCAACCACTATACATGAAATAGAAATCGGGATCTGCGACTCACTCGTGGTAGCCGAGATTCCATGAACAGATACTGATTTCTGTAACGGATCTGACGGTCCTACTGGTTGACGACCAGAAGAAACCACCATCGCTGCGGAGATTGACACTGACTGAGACGGCAGGATCCTCGTAGCCGTTGCTGACACATGGGCGATAACCGCTTCCAGGACACTAGGAGCCAGGTCGTTAACGCTCGTGGAAGACGATGCGCTTATGGTCGCTGCCGATGATGCCGGCCTTGAATAATCTACAGTAACGGCAACTGATCCGGTCGAGGAAAGACTTGCAGCCCCCGTACCAAACTGACCTAACTCTCCTGTTACGGTTGAAATCACACTAGCAAAGGCCGAGGCGGGCCTCGAGAAGACCATGGAAAAGGACACTGTTGGTCGGTCGAATGTCATAGATGCAGTAGGTGTCTCGACACCAGCTACTGTCCCTACAGCGGTCGAGACGAGCGTAGCAGCGGAGGTCGCCGGCAACTCGTAGATCACCGATACCGTGGATGTTGGCAAGGTAAAGCTAG
>Ga0114993_10003406_pt1 | contig 16521 bp, 15 predicted proteins | sample ArcticOcean_MG_C_FD_87042 | JGI IMG/M metagenome (GOLD analysis project Ga0114993, IMG submission 87042) | Marine microbial communities from western Arctic Ocean - ArcticOcean_MG_CB2_150 | ecosystem: Environmental > Aquatic > Marine > Oceanic | place: Arctic Ocean: Canada Basin | collected...
AAAAAAATTAAAAAAAAAAGAAGATGAAAAAAGAGTAGTTTCGCAACAAGCACCACCCTCAGAAAAGAAAAAAGAAAAACCAGACAGAATCCCTCTTCCAGATGATTTAAATAAAGAAAAGAAAGAGATAGTCAAAAAAAAGCAAAACCCAAAGGAAGTTAAAGAGCAAGTTAGACAAGCTTCTGAATTTGAAAAAAAAGAGCTCTTTGACCCCAATCAAATAGCAGCTCTGATTGATAAATCAAAAGAAGAAACTGCTGAAACTTTAAAGGAGAATAAAAAATTAACTCAAAGTAGTGTAAAAAATTCTTTCGCAAATGCATTAACATTAAGTCAAGAGGACGCATTAAAGGCTCAAATATTTGGTTGTTGGAGCCTTCCTTTAGGTTTACCTTATCAAAAAAATCTAATGGTGAGAATTAAATTAAGACTTAAAAAAGATGGTACTGTTTTAAAGTCAGAAATATTAGATCATGCACGTATGAATATGCCTGGTGAGGGATTTTATAAAGTTTTAGCAGAAAGTGCACTTAGAGCTATAAGAATGTGCCAACCTTTAAGAGTTCCTCCTACTGGTTATGAAAAATGGAAAGATTTGCAATTAAATTTTGATGCTAACGAAATGTTAAAAGGATAATGCTAACGAAATGTTAAAAGGATAATATGAAAAAATTAATATCAATTATTTTTTATTTTTTAATAACTACTAATCAATCTTTTGCGTTAGTTGAAGTTGATATAACTCGAGGTAACCTTGATCCCCTGCCTATAGCTGTATCGCCTCTTTATATAGAACCAGGATCAAAAGATGTAAAACAGGATGATAAAATTATTAAAAATGTGGGAGAAGAAATTTCTAAAGTTATTGAAATAAACTTTAAAAGATCGGGTTTATTTAATCCTTTAAAAAAAGATTCTTTTGTACAAAATCCAGATATTGCACATATTAAACCCAGATTTGAAGATTGGCGATTAATAAAAGCACAAGCTCTTGTTACTGGAAAAGTTACTGTCACAGAAGATAAATTAAGAGCAGAATTTAGATTGTGGGACGTTGTGTCAGGAAAAGAAATGTTAGCTTTAGCATTTTCTACTACACCTGATAACTGGAGAAGAGTGGCTCATATAATTTCAGATAAAATTTATCAAAGATTAACAGGCGAAGATGGTTATTTTGATTCACGAATTGTTTATGTATCAGAAACTGGACCTAAAACTCAAAGATATAAAAAACTTGCAATCATGGATCAAGATGGAGCTAACGTAAAATACTTAACTTTGGGAAATGAATTGGTTTTAACTCCAAGATTTAGCCCAACAAATCAATTAGTAACTTACCTATCTTACTTTAGGAATTTACCAAGAGTATATTTGCTTGATATTGAAACGGGAGTTCAGGAGGTCGTAGGAGATTTCCCTGGAATGACTTTTGCACCAAGATTTTCTCCTGATGGTAAAAAAATTATAATGAGTTTTGCTAAAGATGGAAACTCAGATATTTATACAATGAATATAGAAAGTAGAGTAGTTGAACGTATTACTGACCACACTTCAATCGATACATCTCCTTCATATTCGCCAGATGGAAAATATATTTGTTTTAATTCTGATAGAAGTGGCTACCAACAAATTTATGTTATGAGAAGTGACGGATCGAATGTTAAGCGTATTTCTTTTAAAAAAGGAATTTATGGCACACCTGTTTGGTCTCCTAGAGGAGATTTAATTGCATTTACAAAAATGACAGGAGGAAAATTTTATATAGGAGTAATGAGAGCCGATGGTAGTGGTGAAAGATTATTGACTGAAAATTTTTATCAAGAAGCTCCTTCTTGGTCTCCAAATGGAAGAGTTTTAATTTTTTATAGAGAGACTAAAACAGATTCAGAAGGCAAAGGGTTTTCAGCTACACTTTGGTCAATTGATCTAACGGGATACAATGAAAGACTTATAGAGACAGAAACTGATGGTTCGGACCCATCTTGGTCCTCTTTATTGTCAAAGTAGTGTTTTTTAAATGGATATTTAGCTTGCAACTTTAAATTTAATTTGAGACTATACAAAAAATAGATAACAACCAAACTTACTAGGAGATATATAGATGATTTTTACAAAAAATTTAAATAAAATTTTAACAGTCGTTTTTGCTAGTTTAGCATTAACAGCTTGTGCTAGTGGATCAAAAAAAGCAGGAAAAATGGCTGGTGACGTATACACTGGTACAGATACTATTGAGTATTTAGCAACAGGCGTAAAAGATAGAGTTTTCTTTGCAACAAATAAATCAACTTTAACAACAGCAGCACGAGATACTTTACGAAAGCAAGCAGCTTTTATGAGAAAGAAAAAAGATCTTACTTTTACAATCGAAGGTCATGCTGATGAAAGAGGTACTAGAGAATATAACTTAGCGCTTGGTGAAAGAAGAGCTAACGCAGCAAAAGATTATTTAATGACTTACGGTATTTCTGGAAGCAGATTATCAGTAATTAGCTATGGTAAAGAAAGACCAGTAAATTCTGGATCTACTCCTTTAGCTTGGTCTCAAAATAGAAGATCGGTTACCGTTAAAGCTAATTAATAACATTTTAAGATTTTAAGAAAAGACCTCCAAAAAATACATTTGGAGGTCTTTTTTTTGCCTTATTTTTCCTTAACTATAAAAATCATGAACAGAATATTCTCTTTATCTACAAAAACATTGCTAATTTTTTTCTTACTTAGTTTTAAAACTGCAATTTTTGCAGATGAAATGGAATCAATATTAAAGCAACTACAAATTTTACAAAATGATATTAAAACTTTAGAAAAAGCTGTTTATAGCGATAATGTTAAAATTAATTCTAACAATATTAAAATATCAAATAACGATAGTGATGTACTAACTAAACATTTACTTAAACTTTCGGATCTAGAAGAACAATTTAAAATATTAACAAATAATTTTGAGGAGGTTAATTTTAAATTAGATAAAATATCAAGCAGAATTACAAAGGTTCAAACTGACAACCAAATGCGTTTTCAAGATCTTGAAAAAAATGGTTCGAGTATGCAAAGCAATTCTTCCGTTAAAAAAAAACTACCTGGTAGCGGGGAAGCACAAGATTTAGGAGGAGTATCAGATTCCGATGTAGCATTAACGGAGCAAATTCAAAAAACACAATCTATTGAAACAGCGGGAACCGTAACAACAGAAAGCACACTAAGAACTGAAAAAATTCTACCAAACAAAACTCCTGAAGAGCAGTATGAATTTGCCATAAGCTTTATTAAAATTGGCGATTACGAAACAGCAGAATTAGCATTAAGAGAGTTTGTAGACACAAATAATAAACATGAATTAGCAGGTAATGCACAGTATTGGTATGGAGAAACTTTTAGAGTTAGGCAGCTTTATCAAGATGCCGCCACAGCTTATCTAGATGGATATCAAAAATACCCCAAAAGTGCCAAAGCTCCAGTTAATTTACTTAAGCTGGGAGTAATGTTAGTCCAGATTGGAGAAAAGGATCAAGGTTGCTCTATGATAATAGGTGTAAAAAATCAATATCCTAAAGCAAATCAATCTGTAATTCAAAAAGCTGAGTATGAAAAGAAAAAATTTAATTGCGATAAAAAAAGTTAAAAAAAATAAATTTTTATTAAAAAACGCGAAAATTGAAAGTCATTATAAAAAATTTGAATCTATAGTTTGTAAAGATTTAAAGGATAACAATTTTGCACTAGCAGTTTCAGGTGGTTCAGATAGCCTATGCTTGGCTTTTTTTAGTCAAGTTTTTGCATCTGCGTTCGGCAATAAAATTCATGTATTAATTGTTAACCACAATTTAAGGAAAAAATCTTTCGAAGAAGCAAAAAAAGTTAAAAAAATATTAAAAAATAAAAATATAAAAAGCAAGATCCTTAGTTGGAAAGGTGAGATTCCATCAAAAAATATTCAAAAAAATGCAAGAGATATTAGATATTCTTTAATATCCAAATATTGTTTAGAGAAAAAAATACAGTATTTAATGACCGCTCATCATAGTGATGATCAAATAGAAAACTTTTTTATCAGATTGTTAAGAGGTAGCGGTTTATCTGGCTTGTCGTCAATGAACGAAAACACAAAATATAACAGCAAATTGAAGATTATAAGACCTTTTTTAAATTTAAAGAAAACAGACTTAAGGTATGTAACTACAAATTATTTTAAAACATATATTAAGGATCCATCTAATAAAAATGAAAAATTTTTACGTGTTAGAATAAGAAAATACAGAAAGGAAATGGAAAAAGAAGGTTTAAATACAAGAAAAATAATTAAAACTGTTAATAATCTTTTGTCTGCTAATAAGGCTTTAACTTTCTATAAGCAAAAATCTTTACATAAGCATGCCTCTTTTATTTCAAAAGAAAAATGTTTAATAAATAAAGAAATATTTTTAGAAGAGGCTGGAGAAATTATATTTAAATCATTTTCTGATATTTTATCATTTGTATCAAGCACGTATTATCCTCCTAGATCAAAAAAAATTATAAATTTAATTAATAGATTAAGAAAAAAGAATTTTTCCAAATCCACTTTGGGAGGATGTATTATTCAGGAAAAGGATAATTTTATTTTAATTTCGCGTGAGTTAAAGATTAAAAGGCGACCCATTAACAAAAAGTAATAGTTTTGTCATAATAAGCAGGAAAAATGCCACTTGTTTACATTTAAATAATGCTTATCTTAAGTATATATGAATTCTAAAAATTTAATGATGTGGGGTATTATAGTCATTCTTGTTGTAGGATTGTTCCAACTTTTTCAAAATCCCAAAAATACTATGGTTTCGGAGAAAATGCCCTTTTCAGAATTTTTAAAAAATATTGATGATGGTCGAGTAGTTCAAGTCGAAATCAAAGGCAATAATATTGAAGGTATATTGTCAGATGGAGCTGCTTTTGAAACTTATGCACCCAACGATCCAAACTTAGTTGAAAAATTAAACTCTAAAGGAGTAAGCATAACAGCTTCGCCCCTTGATGAAAAAATGCCTTCTCTTTTAGGAATTCTTCTTTCTTGGTTCCCAATGCTTTTGCTTATTGGCGTGTGGGTATTTTTTATGCGTCAAATGCAAGGAGGCAAAGGTGGAGCTATGGGTTTTGGGAAATCTAAAGCAAAATTGTTAACAGAAGCCAGAGGAAAAATTACGTTTAACGATGTTGCTGGAATTGATGAGGCTAAAGAAGAAGTTGAAGAAATAGTAGAATTTTTAAAAGATCCAAGAAAATTTAGAAGACTTGGTGGAAAAATTCCCAAAGGTGCGCTTTTAATTGGACCTCCAGGCACAGGAAAAACATTATTAGCTAAAGCAATAGCTGGCGAAGCTGATGTACCATTTTATACAATTTCAGGATCAGATTTTGTAGAGATGTTCGTTGGTGTTGGAGCTTCTAGAGTTAGAGATATGATGGAGCAAGGAAAAAAAAATGCACCTTGTATAATTTTTATAGATGAAATTGATGCTGTTGGAAGAAGTAGAGGAGCAGGACTTGGTGGAGGTAACGATGAAAGAGAACAAACATTAAACCAATTGTTAGTTGAGATGGATGGTTTTGAAACTAACGAAGGTGTAATTATTATCGCTGCAACTAATAGGCCAGATGTTTTAGATCCAGCTTTATTAAGACCAGGAAGATTTGATAGACAAGTTGTTGTTTCGCACCCAGATATTATTGGAAGAGAAGCTATTCTAAAAGTCCATATCAAAAAAATTAATGTTGGACCGGATGTGAAATTAAGAACTATAGCTAGAGGTACACCAGGCTTTTCAGGAGCTGATCTAGCAAACCTATGCAATGAATCTGCACTTCTTGCTGCAAGAAAAAATAAAAGAATAGTCACTATGTCTGATATTGAGGAAGCTAAAGATAAAGTAATGATGGGAGCTGAAAGAAGATCAATGGTTATGACGCTAGATGACAAAAAATTAACAGCCTACCATGAAGGAGGTCATGCAATCGTTGCAATGAATGAGAAAGCATCCGATCCTATACACAAAGCTACAATCATTCCTAGAGGTAGAGCCTTGGGCGTAGTTTGGACTTTGCCAGAAAGAGATAAGTATTCACATACAAGAGAATACATGGAAGCAAATATATCAAAAGCTATGGGTGGCAGAGTTGCTGAAGAAATGATATTTGGACATGAAAAAGTAACTTCTGGAGCTTCATCTGATATACAAATGGCTACCAAATTAGCAAAAGATATGGTTACGAAGTATGGAATGAGTAGCGAGTTGGGACCTTTATCATATGGAGATAACGAAGATGAAGTTTTTCTTGGAAGACAAATAGCTAGACAATCTCATATGTCTGAAGAAACTTCAAAAAAAGTAGATATAGAAGTTAAAAAAATAGTTGATGCAGGCTATCTTAGAGCAAAAAAAATACTTACTGAAAAATTGGAAGATTTACATAAGTTAGCTAAAGCACTCTTAACTTACGAGACTTTAAGTGGAGAAGAAATAAAAGATCTATTATTAAAAAATATTGAACCTAAAAAATCAATTGATAATGACGATATCATTGATGAAAAATCTTCAGCTCTAGGTACTTTAGGTTTAAAACCAAAACCTGTACATTAAATTTTAATGCGAAAACATTACACAAGACCGTGTAATTTTCATTATGGCAATTATGCGAAATCTCTTGTAAAAGCTAAAAAAGCTTTACCTCTAGCTGGAAGCTTAAATATAGCTTTTGACTGCGTAGAAATTTTAGAGAGAAGAAAAAATAAAAAAACTATAAGTAATATATATTCAATTAAAAAAATAAAAAAACTACCTAATAAAATACAACTAATAATTAAAAATGATTTAAAAAAAATAACATCAGGCAGAAAAAATATATGTGGGATCAAATTTAATAAACCAAATATAATGGGTGTTCTAAACGTAACACCAGATAGCTTTTCTGACGGAGGATTATATTTTAAAAGTCAAAAAGCAATTGCACAAGCAAACTTACTGATTAAAGGTGGAGCTGACATAATTGATGTAGGTGGCGAGTCTACAAGACCAGGTTCCAAAACGGTTAATGAAAAAGAAGAATGGAAAAGAATACAAAAAATTATAACTAAAATAAGAAAAAATTTTCCAACAATTCCTATATCTTTGGATACAAGAAAGGCAAATATAATGAAAAAAGGTATTCGAAATGGAATTAAAATTATTAATGATGTGTCCGGTCTAAACTACGATAAAAAATCTTTTGAAATAATTAATTTTAAAAAAGTGCCCTTTATTTTACATCACATGCAAGGTGCGCCAAAAGTAATGCAAAAAAAACCAAAATATGACGATGTAATATTAGATATTTATGATTTTTTCGAAAAAAAAATTAACTACTGTATAAAAAAAAAATATAACATAAATTTAATTGTTATAGATCCCGGAATAGGCTTCGGCAAAAACTTGGAGCACAATTTAAGAATAATGTCTAAAATTTCTATATTTCATAGCTTGGGTTGCCCAATATTAATTGGAACTTCTAGAAAAAGGTTCATAAAACATATAGTAACAAAATTTGATACACCAGACAGAACTGGAGGAACATTAGCCTCAGTGATGTGTGGACTTTTGCAAGGAGTTCAGTTATTCAGAGTTCATAACGTTAAAGAAATTAATCAAGGAATATTAGTTTTTAATAAAATTTTAAACACAAATTAATTCATGGAAAATAAATATTTTGGTACAGATGGTATAAGAGGTGCCGTCAATTTAGGAAATATTACTGGAGAAAATTTTTTTAGGTTTGGTTTGGCAGCAGCCACTTATTTTAAAAATCAAAAAAAAGCTAAGCAAATAGCAATCATTGCTAAAGATACGAGGCTATCAGGCTATACTTTAGAACCAGCCTTAGTTTCAGGGTTAGCTTCAGGAGGAATGCATATATTTACATTAGGACCATTACCTACAAACGGTTTAGCAATGTTAACAAAATCTATGAAAGCGAATATGGGAATTATGATAACTGCATCTCATAATCCATACTATGATAACGGGCTTAAATTATTTGGACCAGATGGCATGAAACTTTCTGACCAGATTGAAAAAAAAATAGAAAAATTAATAGATGCTAAAAATTCAAAACAACTTACAAATCATAATTTGCTGGGAAGAGTTAAAAGACTTGAAGATGGCAACAATAAGTATATAAAAATATTAAGAAAAAATTTTCCAAATAATTTTAATTTAAGGGGAACCAAAATAGTTTTGGATTGTGGTAATGGAGCTGGATATATAGCTGCACCTAAATTACTTAATAAACTTGGAGCAAAAGTAATATCCATTGGTGTAAAACCAAATGGTTTTAATATTAATGAAAAATGCGGATCCACATATCCTTCAAAAATGCTAGCAGCAGTAAAAAAACATAAAGCACACATAGGTATTTCACTTGATGGAGATGCAGACAGAATTATTATGTGTGATGAAAATAGCAAAATTATAGATGGTGACCAAATTATAGGCATGCTTGCAAACAGATGGAGATCTAAAAAAATTTTAAAAGGAGGTGTAATTGGAACTTTAATGTCAAATTATGGCTTAGAAAAATATTTAAGAAATGAAAAAATTAGTTTTTTTAGGTCTAAAGTTGGAGACAGATATGTAAAAGAAAAGATGAAAAAATTAAATTTTAATTTAGGTGGTGAGCAATCTGGTCACATAATTCTTGGAAAGTTTGCAACTACCGGTGATGGTTTAATGGTTGCTCTAGAAGTTTTATTTTCATTAAGAAAAGGAAAAAAGGCTAGCAAATTACTGAATATTTTTGAACCCTTACCTCAAGTATTAGAAAATATTACTGTAAAAGATAAAAATATTATTAATAAAACAAAATGTAAAAAAGCTATTAAAAAGGCAAATAAATTCATGAATGGTCATGGAAGATTATTAATAAGAAAATCAGGAACAGAACCTAAAATAAGAATTATGGCAGAATCGTATAATAAAAAATTGATATTAAAGTGCATTAAATTAGTTAGGAAATCAATAAAGTGAAACTTAAATCAAAAGTATTAATAATAGCAGGATCAGATTCTTCAGGTGGAGCCGGCATTCAAGCAGACATTAAAACTGTGACAGCTCTGGGTAGCTATGCCATGACAGCAGTGACTGCTGTCACCGCTCAGAACACTAAAGGTGTTAAAGGAATTGTATCAATATCTAAAGAAAACCTACAAAAACAAATAACAATGGTTTTAGATGACATTGGAACAAATGCTGTAAAAATTGGTATGCTGCACAACGTTAGCACAATAAAGTGTGTTTATAAAATTTTAAAAAAGTATAAATTAAAAAATATTGTTTTAGATCCCGTTATGATCGCAAAGGGAGGGGTTAGATTAATTAACAATAATTCAATTAAATATTTAAGAAAATTACTTTTACCTCTGAGTAGTGTAGTCACACCTAATATTCCTGAAGCTGAAGTGCTTACTGGATGTTCGATTTTAAATAAAAAAGATATGATAAAAGCTGCAAAAAGAATTATAGATATGGGAGCAAAAAATGTGCTGTTAAAAGGCGGCCACTTAAAAAGTGAAATGATTTTTGATATTTTAGCTTCCAAGAGAGAAATAAAAATTTTTCCAAAAAGAAAAATTAAAACTAAAGATACACACGGAACTGGATGTACTCTTTCATCTGCCTTAGCAACATGCTTATCTCAAAAAAAAAATATCTATAAATCTTGTAAAATTTCGCTTAGATATGTAGATAAGGCCATTCTAAGCGCACCAGGTTATGGAAAAGGCTTTGGTCCGTTAAATCATTTAGTTTCATTTAATTTAAGGAATATTAATGCCTAATGTAACGGTAGTTGGAGCTCAATGGGGTGACGAAGGAAAAGGCAAGATTGTAGACTGGCTTTCAGAAAAAGCAGATGTAATAGTAAGATTTCAAGGTGGACATAACGCAGGTCATACTCTTGTAGTTGACGGAACTACTTATAAATTAAAATTATTACCTTCTGGAATTGTAAGAAAAAATAAAATTTCAATTATTGGCAATGGTGTAGTTATTGATCCGTGGGCTCTTTTAGATGAAATTAAACAAATAGAAAAACTTGGAATTAAAATTACTAATAAAAATTTATTTATAGCTGAAAATGCAATTTTGATTTTACCGTTACATAGAGAGCTAGACAGAATTAGAGAAGATGCAAAAAATACGGATAAGATAGGAACTACAAGAAGAGGTATAGGGCCAGCTTATGAGGATAAAATTGGTAGAAGAGGAATTCGTGTGATGGATCTTTCTAATCAAGCAAATCTATCAAAAAAAATTGATGTGGTTTTATTTCATCACAACTCTATAAGAAAAGGTTTAAAAAAAAATTTAATAAATAAAAAAAAATTAATGAATGACTTAAAAAAAGTTTCTCTTAAAATATTAAAATATTCAAAGCCAGTCTGGAAAAAAATAGATGAGTTTAAAAAGAAAAAAAAAATAATCTTGTTTGAGGGCGCCCAAGGAATGCTCCTTGATATAGACCATGGAACATATCCATTTGTTACATCTTCAAATACTGTTGCTGGAGCAGCTTCAACTGGAGCAGGGTGTGGTCCTGACACACTTAATTATATTTTAGGTATAGTTAAGGCTTACACAACTAGGGTTGGAGAAGGTCCTTTTCCAACTGAGCTAAAGAATGAAATAGGGAATCAAATTGGAAGAAAAGGTAAAGAATTTGGCACTGTTACGAATAGAAAAAGAAGGTGTGGTTGGTTTGATGCTGTGTTAGTTAAACAATCTTGCACAATATCAGGCACAAAAGGAATTGCCCTTACCAAAATTGATGTTTTGGACGGGATTAAAGATTTATATATTTGTATTGCTTATACGCTTAATGGAAAAAGAATTGATTATTTGCCTACCGCTTTGCACGATCAGATGAAAGTAAAACCAATATATAAAAGATTTAATGGATGGACTGAAAATACTAGCGGTATAAAAAAGTGGAAAGATCTACCTAAAAATACTAAAAAATATATTAATTTTATAAAAAAATATTGTGGTGTTAAAGTATCAAGCGTTTCAACCAGCCCTAAAAGGAACGATACTATACTTTTAGAAAATCCTTTTAAAAAAAATTAGTTTTTTTGAAGTACGTTGTTCGAGTTAGAGTAATCAAGCATTACTTTTTGCAGTTTTTCAAAAGCTTTAGATTCAATCTGTCTTACTCTTTCTCTGCTAATTTTGTATTTTTTACTTAAGTCTTCCAATGTTGCTGGCTCTTCTGATAGTTTACGAGCTGTTAGTATCCCTTTTTCTCTTGAGTTTAAAACATACATCGAGTTATTCATTAGCTTTTTTCTTTCATTAAACTCTTCATTTTGAGAATAATTTATCTCTTGATCAGGCGCATCATCAACTATCCAGTCTTGCCATTCGCTTCCATCTTCTCCAGATTTTATAGGAGCGTTTAGCGATTTTTCTTTTCCAAGAAGACGTCTATTCATAGAAATAACTTCATCTTTTTTTACATTTAACCTTTGAGAAATTTCCTCAACATGTTCGTTGCTTAAATCTCCCTCATTATTTGCTGACAGCTGATGTTTTATTTTTTTTAAATTAAAGAAAAGTTTCTTTTGAGCTGAAGTTGTGCCCATTTTAACTAGACTCCATGATCTTAAAACATATTCTTGAATTGAAGCTTTTATCCACCACATAGCATATGTTGCTAATCTAAAACCTTTTTCAGGTTCAAATTTTTTAACAGCTTGCATTAAACCAATATTTCCTTCAGAAACCATTTCATTTAAAGGTAATCCATAACCTCTGTAGCCCATAGCGATTTTTGCAACTAGTCTTAAATGGCTCGTAACTAATTTATGAGCAGATTTAAGGTTCCCTCTTTCTTTCCAATTTTTAGCTAGCATGTATTCGTTTTCTTTACTAAGCATTGGAAACTTTTTAATTTCGCTTAAATATTTTGTTAAACTTCCCTCTATAGCTATAGATGGTAAATTATTTTTTAGTGTTTTTGTGCTCATAATTTCAATATGTATGTAGTATTAAATTAAGGCAAATACAAGATCGCTAAAGACTAGCTTTATTAAGGTTTCTAATCAATTTATCTAAATCTTTTGGCCTTTTTGCTTCAAAAAAAACCTCTTTTTTAGTTCTGGGATGAATGAATCCCAAACTTTTTGCATGTAAAGCCTGTCTATTAAAGCTATTTATTTCTAGTTCTAAGAATTTATCAATTTTTTTAAACTTTTTATTTGCTTTTCCATATGATTTGTCTCCTAAAATTGAATTACCTTTAAAATTCATATGCACTCTTATTTGATGAGTTCTTCCAGTTTCCAATCTGCATTCTATAAGACTAATTTTAGGTAGATTTAAATTTTGGAAAATTTTTAAAGTCTTATAATTTGTAATTGAAATTTTGCCTTTTTCTTTTCTTACAGACATGAGCTGTCTATTTTTTACACTTCTTGAAATTTTTTCATTAATTTTTCCACTTTGCGGTTTTAAAACCCCCCAAACCAAAGCTTCATACACTCTTTTAATTGTGTGATCGCTAAACTGTTTGGACAGATTAATATGGGCGTTGTCATTTTTTGCAACAACTATTACTCCGCTAGTATCTTTATCGATTCTATGAACTATACCAGGTCTTAATTTTCCACCAACGCTTGAAAGATTTTTTTTATACTCGTGCAATAAACCATTAACAATAGTTTTATCATAGTTACCTGCTCCAGGATGAACAACAACTCCAGGTAGTTTATTTATTATAATTATATCGTCATCATCATAAAGTATATTTAAATTAATTTTATTTGGTTTTATTAAAGTTTCTTTTGGTTGAGGAAATGTAACTTGTATTTCATCTTCTTCTTTTATTTTTTTTGCTGAACTTAATATCACAATACCGTTCAATTTTACTTCTCCGTCCGATATAAGGTTTTGTATTCTTGTTCTGCTAAATTCTTTTATCTTTGATTGCAAAAATTTATCAATTCTATATCCACTGCAACTGATTGGAACTACTGTATTAAAAGCATTTTTTTTCATTAATTCTATTATATACTGTATATAAAGTATTTAAGCGCTCGTAGCTCAACTGGATAGAGCGCCTGGCTTCGGACCAGGAGGTTGAGGGTTCAAGTCCTTCCGGGCGCACCAAACAACCATTATTTTGCAATCCAGTTTTTATACTTATCTACATTTTCTAATATATATTTGGGTAAAGTGTCATCTAAATCAATTTTTTTGTATTCAAAACCTCTATCAAAAATATCTATTCCTTTACTAACTCTTTCTTCTATTTTTATCTCGTTAGTAAACTTATCTTTATTATATTCACTATGTGAATAAGATTTAATTTTCTTTGAAATTCCAGTTGCATTCTTTAAAAAACTAAAATGCCAACCGCCTTCATAAATCAATTGAGGCTGATTTGGTTTATAAAATTTCCAAAAAGAAGGTTTAGCTGTTTTAATATTTCGTAACCATTGAGGGGACTTTAGATATTTTTTTTGTATAATTTTTGTACCCATCCAATATTTATCTGTAACGTTTAATAAATTTATCTTTGATTGAAAATTTAATTGTATAAAAGATGCATATTTATTTATAATTTTAAATTCTTGAATTTTTTTGGGGTTTGGTATTTCGTCAATATCTGAAATCATTATTAAGTCATCTGAAGCACAATCTTTATAACCTTTAGAAAGAGAATTTCTTTGATGCTGATCTCTTAGATGGTGAACGGGCCAATCTTTTTTATAAGATTTGATATTCATTGGCATATCGTCAACAACAATATAAATAATTTTATCTTTAAATTTTGAAAAATTATTTAAATTGAAATTTAGTTTTTTGTCATTTCCCGTATGATCTTTCGTTGCTTCCGCTATAACAAATTTATCCACACGATCATTAAGAATATTTAAACGCAAGTCTAAGACAAGATCCTCATCAAAATACATGCAGCAATCATAAAGTTTCATTTAAAACTATTCCCCAACGTTAATTAAAGTGCCTTTTTTTCTTGCTTCATGAAAGGCATTATAAAACACAAAAATTGATAGTAAAAAATAAATAACATTTAATATTAAAGCAGACATGATATTAGAATAATTTACTATGTTATTTAATAAAATAGATCTTACTTCCTCGAATATATAAACCAAGGGTAAAGCTTTAGCTAATATTTGCAACCAATCAGGCAAAATTGATAATGGGTAATAAATACAACCAAGTGGAGCCAAGAGAAACAAGGAAGACCATGCAACATTTTCAAAAGCTGGTCCATATCTAAGAAGTCCAGAAACCACAAATAACCCTAACGTCATTCCAAAAATATACAAACTTAATAAAAGTAGTATTAGTGACGGTCCCAAATCTAACAAAGAGACCCCAAAAAAAGGAGAGGTAAGAAGCACAGCTGGAACTATACCAATAAGAGTTCTTATTAAAGCAGTTGCAGTTAGAGCGGTTATAATTTCGCTAACTTTAAGAGGAGCAATAAATAGATTAGTAAAGTTTCTGCTCCAGATTTCTTCAAGAAACAACATATTAAAACTTATGCTCGACCTAAACAAAAAATCATAAAGTATAGCAGCGCTTAGAATTATACCTGCGGTATGATTATAAAAATCACTGTGCATTGTAAAAAATTTTGAAATAAAACCCCAAAGGATTATTTGTATAGTGGGCCAATAAATTAAATCTAATAGCCTTGGAAAAGAACTTCTAATTAAGTAAAAATGACGAAGAAATAAAGCGTAAACTCTATAAAATTTCATTTTTTTCCCTAGCAATTTTTAAAAAAAATTCCTCTAAATTTTTTCTTCCATGTTTTACAATTAAATCAGAACTTTTACCCTGATCGATTATTTCTCCATTTTTCATCATCATTACTTCGTCACATAATCTTTCAACCTCACTCATATTATGAGAAGCAATTAAGATAGTTTTTTCTTTTCGAGATGAAAAATTTTCAATAATACCCCGAACATAATCACCAATATCAGGATCAAGGCTAGCTGTTGGTTCATCTAATAGAAGTATATCAGGATCATTAATAAAAGCTTTAGCAAGAGATACTCTATTTTTTTGACCAGAAGACAATTCTCCTGTTTTTCTTTTTTTGAATTCAATTAAATTTAATATTTCCATAGATTCGATAATTTTACTTTCTAAATTTTTTACACCATACATTCTCCCATACACTTTAAGATTCTCTTCAATAGTAAGTTTTTTAGGTAGTTCAATATATGGAGAAATAAAATTCATTTTTTGCAACAGGCTTGTTCTGTTGCTTTCCATATTTTTTCCATCAATCATAACACTACCTGATGTTGGTTTTATCAAACCTAAAAGCATACCAATAGTTGTTGATTTTCCACATCCATTCGGACCTAACAAGCCAATCGTTTGACCTTTAAACATTTTGAAATTAATATTTTTAACTGCCAAAGTATTTTTAAATTTTTTACTTAGATTATTTATTTCTACAGCTACTTTTTTCACTTGTAAGATGCTTTCTTTAATCTTTCATTTATTGCACAACCAAATCCAGCGTTAGGAATTTTACATACAGCTATTGAACTAAATCCTCTTTTTTTAATTTTTCTCATAGTTTTGTATAAATTGCTTGCAGCTTCATGTAAGTTGTTGGTTTTACTTAAATTAAAGCTATTCTTAACATTTTTAAAGTTTTTACCAAATGTTATAAATGCCCCATCTTTTTTGGGACGCACCCTATTTATAAAAACAGGTATACCAGGACTATAATGCCAATTTAACTGACCAGGTGAATTAATAGATTTAGATTTTTTTTTAACAGCAACATTTGTCTTTAAAATCTTATAAATTTCGCTCACACTAATCGCACCTTGTCTTAAAATAGTTGGCTTGTTGGTTAAGTCAAGAATAGTAGATTCTAAACCAACTTTACATCTGCCACCATCAAGTATTAGTTTAACTTTGTTTCCAAACTCATCTACTACATCATTGGCGCAAGTTGGGCTTAATTTAGACGAAATATTAGCACTTGGTGCAGCAAGAGGAACTTCTAATATTTTTAATAAATTTCTTGCTACATTATGTTTTGGAATTCTTACAGCTATAGTTTTTTTCCCCGCACTAACAAATTTAGATATTTTTGAGTTTGGTTTTTTATTTAATATAAAGGTAATTGGACCAGGGCAAAAAGCTTTATAAAGTTTCATAAAATGCTTATTTAAAAAAACATCATTTTTTAGATCATTAATACTATTAAAATGCACTATAAGAGGATTAAACGCTGGTCTTTTTTTTAAACTAAATATTTTTCTAACTGATTTATCTGAATAAGCATTTCCTGCAAGACCATAAACGGTTTCAGTTGGCAACCCAATTATATTATTATTATTTATGTTTTTTTTTGCTTTTCTTAAGTTATTAAAATTTGCTTTATATATATTTAAATAGATATTTTTCATAAATTAATTAATATATGGATATATTATGAAATCAAAAAACATTCCAG
>Ga0114993_10003412_pt1 | contig 16507 bp, 14 predicted proteins | sample ArcticOcean_MG_C_FD_87042 | JGI IMG/M metagenome (GOLD analysis project Ga0114993, IMG submission 87042) | Marine microbial communities from western Arctic Ocean - ArcticOcean_MG_CB2_150 | ecosystem: Environmental > Aquatic > Marine > Oceanic | place: Arctic Ocean: Canada Basin | collected...
GAATACTTACTTAGCTCAAAGAGATTCTGAATGGATGGGGAGCATCTACAATTACTTAGGCCTAACAGTCGATTGTATTGACAAATATGAGCCACACTCGCCCGGGAGAGTTGCCGCTTATCGGAGTGACATTACTTATGGGACCAATAACGAATTCGGATTCGATTATCTCCGCGACAACATGGTCCATTCTTTGGACCAGAGAGTTCAACCAAGACATTGGTACTCAATAATCGATGAGGTGGACTCTATCCTGATAGATGAGGCTCGGACACCACTTATCATTAGCGGTCCAGTAGGTAAAGATACAGCAACTCCGTTCAAACAGTATAATAGGTTGGTAGGGGGCCTTTACCAGAAACAGACTCGTTTAGTAAATCAATTGATAGCTGACGCCGAAAGAGACTTAAAACAAGGCGAAGAGTTTTCTGCCGGTGAAAAATTACTAGCTGCGAAGAGAGGAGGCCCTCGTAACAAAAGGCTTATAAAGATTTTTTCTGAGGATCCTGGGATTCAAAAATTAGTGCTCAAAGTCGAAGCAGATTACATGAGGGAAAAGAAGTTGCATGAAATAGATGAGCTACTCTTTTTTGCTATGGACGAGAAAGGGCACAACGTACATTTGTCAGATGTTGGCTTGGATGAGCTTTCGCCTGATGATCCCGAAGCTTTTGTCATTCCTGATCTTTCTGAGATGTTGGGTGAGATAGAAGAAGATGACACGTTGTCGGTTGATGAGAGACTAGAACTTATTTCAAAAATCGAAGCAGAGTACGCTGCTAAAAATGAAAAGATGCATGTAATCCATCAGCTTCTGAAAGCTTATACACTATTTCAAAAAGATGAGAAATACATCATCGGGGAAGACGGCAATGTCGTAATTGTTGATGAATTTACTGGACGTCAGATGTCAGGCCGGCGATGGAGTGACGGCCTTCACCAGGCCGTCGAAGCCAAGGAGGGAGTAGAAATAAAGGGAGAGACCCAAACCCTTGCTACAATTACTATCCAGAACTATTTCCGTATGTACGACAAGCTTGCTGGGATGACTGGTACCGCTGAGACTGAAGAGACTGAATTCCATGAGATATATAAGCTTGATGTTTTTGTTATTCCCACCAACCAACCTATAGTTCGTGAGGATAGAGAAGACTTAATCTTCAGAACTAAGCGAGAAAAATATAAAGCTCTCATCGACGAAGTTGAACGTATAAATAAGCTGGAACTTCCAGTTTTAGTGGGAACTACCAATGTCGAAATTTCCGAGACGCTTTCTCGGATGATTAAGCGCCGAGGTATCACTCATAATGTGCTGAATGCTAAACAGCATAAAAAAGAATCAGAAATTGTGGCTGAAGCTGGCAAGCCCAGTGCTGTAACAATAGCTACGAACATGGCAGGAAGGGGAACTGACATTAAACTTGGGGGAGGGGTAACTGAACCTAGGACAGTAGCATGGGCAAAGAACAGGGGTTTGAATCTAGAGGACCTGATCTCGGTTGACCCAACTCGGAAATCAAACTTGGAAAATGTATCCGACGATTTCGTGATCGAAGTGGGAGGCTTGCATATACTAGGCTCTGAACGTCACGAGTCAAGACGAATTGACCGGCAACTTAGAGGTCGTTCGGGACGCCAAGGAGATCCAGGTGTAAGTCAATTTTTCATTTCAGTTGAAGATGACCTAATGAGGTTATTTGTAGGGGATAGGTTGGCAAATGTGATGGACACTCTCGGTGCGAGTGAAGGAGAAGTAATTACACACCGTATGGTGACCAGATCTATTGAAACCGCTCAAAAAAGAGTGGAAGGAAACAACTTTGAAGCTCGAAAGCGTTTGCTCGATTACGATGATGTTATGAATCAACAGCGTGAAGTGATTTACGACCTGAGGTTGTTTGCCTTAGAAGGTGGAGAGGACCTTAAAGGTGAGATGTGGGAAATGATCGAGCAGAGTGTCGAGGATGTCTTAGATGAGTATTTAAATTACGAACACAGTGAGGAGTTAGACCTTGATGCACTGAAGAGGAGGTTGGCTCTGGAATATTTTACTCTGATTCCAGATCATCGTCTGAATTCAATGGGCGAATTAGATCGATCGAAAATCACAAGCGTAATCCTAGAAGCTGTACAGCTCCAGTTTGACCGCAAAATCGAGGGGTTTGGAGTGCACGCCGAAGCTGTTACCAGCTACATAATGTTGAGTGTCATTGATGGTAAATGGAAAGATCATCTTTATGACCTAGACCACCTCAAAGCTTCTATTGGATTTAGAGGTTGGGGTCAAAAAGACCCTCTGGTAGAATACAAAAAAGAGGCCTACGACATGTTTGTAGACCTAATGGGAGACTTAAAGAGAACCGTTGCAAACTTGACACTTAAAGCTCAGCTGGGTGATCCTGGCAGGGGGACTTCTGGCCAGCCTCAAGCCCTTAATTATTCTGTTCCTTCCAGGGGATCAAGTAGTAAGATTGGCAATGCATCATCCTCCAGAGAATCGAATCGTTCCAGTCAAGCATCCCCTAAAGAAGTACAGTTGCCGATTGGTGCTTCAGGTAGCCAATTTATGAATACTACTCCCCGAAGCCTTTCCACTAACAGGGACCCAGACGTAGTCAGGACTCCGGTGACCACGGATAAATCTTTAGGGAGAAATGATGCTTGTTTTTGCGGATCCGGGAAAAAATATAAGAAGTGTCATGGGAAGGGTTGACATAAAGTTCAGCAGTGAGCTGAACTTTCACCTGTGTCCATAATTGTACTATCGCCCTCCGAGGCTTATTGTTCTGAGCAGGACCGGTAGTAGATTGCAAGTGGGTCGGCAAAGTCGAATCAGTGGGGTCTGAAAAATACAATTTTATCCAGGTAAAACTGGGACCTTAAGAATTCTCAGAAAGCTAAACTCAGGGCACATTTTGTGATGGGTGCTCCTACACAGAAAAAGGTTTATGAAGGAAATCCCGCATAACTTAGCTAGTGTGTTAGAAAACAATGCGGATCGCTTTGATCTTTCAGCAGTTCGAGAAGCGTATGCTTTGGCTGAAGAGGCACACTCTGGTCAACGCCGTGCCTCTGGAGAAAAATTTGTTACTCATGCTGTGGAAGTAGCAACTATACTGGCAGGCTTGGGTCTCGATACAGATGCAGTAATCTCTGGGCTGGTCCACGATGTGGTAGAAGACACCTCTGTCGACCTGGACGAGATCGATAAACGGTTTGGGAAAGGGGTTGCAACTATTGTTGACGGAGTAACCAAAATCAGTAGAGTTGAATTCCACTCTCACACTGAAAAACAGGTTGAGAACTATCGCAAATTGTTACTTTCGATGGCTAAGGATGCTCGTGTCATTCTGGTGAAATTAGCGGACCGTCTGCATAACATGAGAACCTTGAAGGCACTTACCGAGCACCAACAAAACCGTATAGCTCTAGAGACCAGGGAGATCTATGCTCCTCTTGCTCATCGTTTAGGTATGGCAGCAATCCGCTGGGAACTGGAGGACCTTGCCTTTAAACACCTCGAACCCAAAGCTTACAAAGACCTCACAAAGAAAGTTCGGCAAAGACGAAAGGAGAGAGAACAGCAGGTCTTAGAGATGCAGGGACCGCTTACTCGAGCTCTGGAAACTGCGGGCATCCAAGTCGAGCTTACAGGAAGACCAAAGCACCTCTGGTCTATTTATCGGAAGATGGAGAGTAGGGCTCTTCCTTATGAAGAAATTTTTGATTTAATGGCCATGAGAGTCTTAACAGAAAATGTGGAAGATTGCTACGCTGCTCTGGGTATTATTCATAGTAACTGGACACCTGTACAAGACCGATTCCATGATTTTATCGCCACACCGAAATCTAATATGTACCAGTCCTTACATACTACGGTCGTAGGCCCTTCGGGAAGGAGATATGAGATTCAAATACGGAGTCACGAAATGCACCGTAGGGCGGAAAATGGTATAGCAGCACACTGGCGTTACAAGGAGGGGTTGATCGCTTTACAGTCGACGGATCAGGCTGATGAAGCTGATGAAGCATTGCAGTGGCTTCGTCAAGTTTTAGATTGGCAAAAAGATGCTGATGAGCCAGAAGAATTCATGGAATTTCTTCGTATGGATTTATTTAGAGGAGAAATTTTTGTTTTCACACCTAAGGGTGAAGTCAAGCAATTGCCGGTGGATGCTACACCAATTGATTTTGCTTACTCGGTTCATTCAGAAATTGGCAATCATTGCGCTGGAAGTAGAATTAATGGTAAAAGAGCCACACTCTCTCAGAAATTGGTCAATGGGGATACAGTAGAAATACTAACAGAACACAAACGGGGTCCTAGTCGGAACTGGTTGGATTTTGTAAAGACGTCCCGTGCACGTCGAGGAATTAGGGATTGGGTCCGTAAAGAAGAGTATAATTCTAATTTGAGGTTTGGGAGAGAACTGTTTGCCCGTGAAATAAAAAAGGCAAAGATCAGTGCACCTAAAGAAGAAAAAAGAAAAGAGGCTGCTCGTGTTTTGGGGTGTGATTCTTTTGAAGAAGTTCTGGCATCTTTGGGTGGAGGTGAGGTTGAACCCCAAAAAATCATAGAGGCACTTTACCCTGGAGAAGACCCTCATGTTGTGGTGAATCGATCGCATAAAGTTTTAGAGCGAATCGCGGATCGTATCCGTCGGGGCAGTGAAGCCATTAAGATCAAAGGTCTCGAAGATGGTCTGGCGGTCTACTCTGACTGTTGCCAGCCGATTCCTGGAGACAAAGTGATGGCGTATATTGGTTCAGGGAAGGGAGTGTTTTTACATAGAAAATCTTGTCCAAGTGTGCTGAATTACTCTGACGACAAAAGTTTAGAAATAGAATGGATTGCTGGAAAGGGGGATACATTTGTTGTAAACCTTGAAGTAGAGGGTGTGGATAGGCGTGGCCTGTTATATGATATGGCCAAAGCCATTTCCAATACTTCTACAAACATCACGCAGGCTGAGATGAGAGAGTCTGAATTAGGAGTAGTTGGTGATTTCCTGGTAAAGGTAAAAGATCTCACTCACCTTAATAAGGTTATGAGTGCTATGAAGTTGGTGAAAGGAATTTCCGGCGTTAAGCGACGGGATTTTATCAGTCCCAATCATTTGGATTAAATGACAAGAGCTAAATGCCTCAGTTTAAGATTTCTTCAGAATTTGATCCTAAAGGTGATCAGCCCAGGGCGATCAGGGAACTGACCGAAGGCCTTGTCCGAGGTGATCGCCGTCAGACACTAATGGGTGCGACAGGTACGGGAAAAACTTTTTCAATAGCCAACGTCATTGCTGACTATGGACGCCCTACGCTGATAGCATCCCACAATAAAACTCTGGCAGCTCAACTGTACGGAGAGATGAAAGCTCTTTTCCCATCAAATGCTGTCGAATATTTCATTTCTTATTACGACTACTATCAACCTGAGGCCTATGTTCCTTCAACTGATACTTACATTCAAAAAGATTCCAGTATAAATCAGGATATCGAACGTTTACGTTTAAGGGCCACTTCTTCTCTAATGGAACGCGAAGATGTCATCGTAGTTGCTTCTGTCTCCTGTATTTATGGATTGGGGAACCCCTCTGATTATCGGTCACAGATGTTGCACCTTCGAGTTGGACAGCGGATTTTGAGAAAAGAAATGTTGAGTGCTCTAGTGGCTATACTCTATAGGAGAAATGACTTCGAATTCGATCCTGGAACGTTCAGAGTTCGTGGCGACACTATTGAAATTTTTCCGGCCTATGAGGAACAGGCTGTTAGAGTGGAACTTTGGGGAGACCAGATTGATAGGATTACACGTTTCGATCCTATAACGGGACACACTGTCACTTCAATGGATAAAAGTTCTATTTATCCTGCTAGTCACTACGTTACGCCGAGAGACAAGATACAAAAAGTAGCACCTATAATAAGAAACGAAATGAATGAACAGATTTCTAGCTTTAAGGAGTCTTCAAGATTTCTGGAGGCACAGCGAATCGAGAGTCGGACTAACTTTGACTTGGAAATGATGTTGGAAATAGGGACTTGCCCTGGAATCGAAAACTATTCGCTTTATATGAGTGGTCGGAAATCAGGCGACAGGCCAGCATGTTTGATGGATTATTTCCCAGAAGAATTTTTGCTGGTTGTTGATGAGTCACACGTGTCCGTCCCACAGATTCACGGTATGTCAAAAGGAGATCGTTCTCGTAAGCAAACGCTTGTAGAGCACGGCTTTCGGCTTCCCAGCGCTTTGGATAATAGGCCATTGAATTTTGAAGAATGGAATAAATTGATCCCCCAAGTTGTTTTCGTTTCTGCTACTCCGGGAGATTGGGAGCTAGACCAATCAGGTGGCATTGTCGTAGAGCAGGTTATCAGGCCTACAGGCCTCCTAGATCCAATAGTGGAAGTGCGGCCGATTGAAGGACAAGTGGATGATCTTCTGTCTGAAATCAGGGACCGCGTGGCTAGTAACGAGAGAGTGTTGGTCACTACTCTAACTAAGAGAATGGCGGAAGATCTATCGACGTACCTTCAGTCTCTTGGCGTCAAAGTTAACTATATGCATTCAGATATAGACACGATAGAAAGAATGAAAATACTGAGAAACTTGCGCCTTGGTCATATCAACGTTCTGGTAGGAATAAATTTGTTAAGGGAAGGGCTCGACCTTCCAGAGGTGTCACTTGTAGCCATACTTGATGCTGATAAAGAGGGATTCCTGAGAGATAGTCGTTCCCTTATCCAGACGATTGGCCGCACCGCACGCAACGCTAATGGCAAGGCGATTTTATATGCCGAGAGAGTTACAAAATCAATGAAGATTTGTATTCAAGAGACCAACCGTCGTAGGGAAATACAAATGTCCTACAATGAAAAATTTGGAATAATTCCTAAAACTATTACTAAGAGTATTCAAGAGATCGAATTATCCACACGTGTGGCTGATGCTGGTGTTGATCGGATGCCTCACTCGCATGAAAAGATCGGTTACGCTGAGCAGCTAAATAAAGAGGCATATATTAAAGTGCTTGATCAAGAGATGGAGGAGGCTGCTGCTGAGATGGACTTTGAGAAGGCAGCGCTACTTAGGGATGAAATTTTTGAGTTGAAGACTTCTGAATGACAGTTGTAAAAGAGAATGAATTAGTTGAATGGGGGACCAGAATTGGTAAACTTATAGAGCCTCCAATGTTTCTCCTTCTTAGTGGTCCTTTAGGATCTGGAAAATCTGTCCTAGCTCGATCTATAGCAGAAGGAATGGGAGTGAAAACTCCAGTTATATCTCCCACTTTTAATCTTTTGATCACTTATCCTTCGCTCAGAGGATATCAAATTGCTCATTTGGATTTGTATAGATTGAGTGACCCGAGAGATCTCTGGGAGTTGGGCTGGGAGGATCTGGGAGCTAAAGATCAAATAGTGATTATCGAGTGGCCAGAGAGAGCGGATACTTTTCTTCCTGAGGACAGCTGGGAGGTACAGTTGAGTTTTGTCGAAGGTGAGGAATTTGTCCGGAACCTGGTAATAGAAAAGCATGGAAATCCAGGGTTCCTACCGAGCTTATTGATCTCGGCGTCACGATGAAAAATCATATTTTTCCTTTGTCTTCTAGTGATATCTACTTGGCTTTCGATACTTCCACCGAAGTTGGGTCGGTTTGTATTTGTCAGGATAGAAAGATTTTGAATTCGAGCATTTTTTCGGGGCAAGGAAGACATTCTGCAGATCTATTATCAAAGATTCAGGAGGTCATCGATAAAGAAGAATTAACCATTGCTGATATACAGGGAGTAATCGTAGGTGAAGGACCGGGTTCATTTACGGGCGTCAGGGTGGCTGCAGCAACAGCGAAAGGACTCTGCTATTCATTGGGGGTTCCACTCTGGGCCGTTTCATCTCTCAGGGCAAGTGCAGTTTCCATTGACATGTCTTCAGAGATCTCAATGCATGTCAATCCCGAGAAACAAGTCGCCCCTAGTGACAGCAGGCTGATGATTGACCATTCCTCTCCGAAATGCGTCCTTTTCGATGCTAGAGGGAATAGAGTTTACGCTGCTTGCTACCAGTCGAAAGGTCCTGGAATAACAGAGGCAATTTTGGCGCCACATTCAACTACTATTGAGAGTATTTTGCTCGCCTGTGAAGTTTCAACGATTTTTGGGGGAGATGGCGCCCATCGACACTTTGACCAGATTTGTGAGGCTGGCTTTCAGGTGATCACGCATCCTACTGGAAGGCCAACTGCTCAAGCTCTTTGCGAGATTGTCATAGATTCTGGCAATAAATTTCGGGTGGAACATATTCCTGCATGGGAACCTAAATACCTAAGAGTGTCATCAGCAGAGAGACTGAAAAAAAAGAAGGATCCTTAAGCCGATGACCAGTATTTCTGGGGAATGCTTGAAACTAAGCCGGATGGAGTTGCGGGATATTAAAGATGTGGTTTCGATCGAGAAATTGTCATTCGGAAAATCATGGTCTTCACAAATATTTCAGCAAATGTTAGTGAGTCCTAGTGTCGAAGTCTGGGTGGCCACACAAAATGAGTTTTTGTTAGGTTATGCTGTTCTAACTTGTGTAAGAGATGAAGCAGAGTTGACGAATATTGCTGTCAGACAAGGAGAAAGAAACCGAGGAATCGGTTCTACATTGTTATCAAAAGTACTTGCGGTAGCAGTTGGTCGTAACGTTGAAAATATTTTTCTGGAAGTTAGGAGTTCTAATCAACAAGCAATTTCATTGTATCAACGCTTTGGTTTCCATCTGGCAGGAAAGCGAAAGGGTTACTATAGGAAGCCCACAGAAGATGCTCTGATCCTAAGTAAGGCATTAGAGTAGCGTAGGATTAAAATTCCTAAAGTTAAGATTGTTGTTTTTCTTCCGTTTAGAGATAGATTTATGGGTATGATTTAGAAAATATTTTGTTATTTAGTAGTTCAAGTATACACTTGCAAGTACGGAAGGAAGTCTCATGATGTGGTGAGATTGGATAGGTCCGACCCTACACCTGTAGAGTACTGAGGTTCAGTTGGCCCATTTTGTTTCGCTGTTTTTGTATATAGGATCTTTAATCGTTTGGCTTCGATCCCTAGTGAAAGGGGGTAGGGGCCTAGATCCTTCTGTCGCTTTTGGCCTAGCATCACTTGGTGTTCTAGTTCACGTATATTCCTTGATCGCTTTCACTTCTTCCTATGGTCAGTTGCCTTTAACTGGGATTGGCCCATCTCTTTCGAGCCTGGCCTTGGTCATAGGCTTGGCGCTCTTAGGTACAATTGTTTTTGGGGAAGGCCGCAGGGTAGGGATTGTCGTCATTCCTGTCATAATCCTTCTTGAGACAGTAGCTATAATCTTAGGTGTAAGGCCGTCGTTTGAAGTCTTGGATTTTCAGGGTGCTTGGTTCTCACTGCATGTAATGATGGCATTTGTCGGTTTTGGAGGAATGACGTTATCCTTTGCAGCTAGCTCGCTTTATGTGATCCAACTTGGAGAACTGAACAACAAGAGAATGGGCCGACTGTTTCAGTTCACTCCACCACTGGTAACCTTGGATCGCATCAGTAGAGTTGCGTTGGTGACTGGTTTTGTGGCTTTCACTCTAGCGTTGGCTCTCGGGTGGTTTTGGACTATCAGCTTTAGACAATCTTTAGATCAATTCAATCCGAAGGTGCTGTGGTCAATTATGACGTGGCTTGTGTTTTTAGGAATTTTCTTGACTCGAAATTTTAGTCGAATGAAACCTCAAAGAGGCGCTTGGGCGAGTGTGTTAGGATTTACAGTAGTTGTAATGTCTTATATTGGCTTACGTCTGTTAGTGTCGACGAAGGGATTCTTTTTGTGATACCAGTAGCTGTAGTCGGTGTCAGCCATAAGACAGCACCTGTAAGCGTCAGGGAACGCTTCTCCTTTACTAATGCGGAAGCATTGGTACTTCTGGAATCGTTGCGTGATTATTCTGGTATGACCGAGGGGGTAATATTATCTACTTGTCATAGGACTGAACTTTATGTGTGTCCTGGAATAGACCTAGACTTAATGGATTCCGCTGTTTCTGCTTTAAAACGAAAAGTGGGCGATCTGGTCGGAGGAACAGATCAGTACCTCTACCATTATTCCGGCGCACTAGCCGCAGAACATCTATATAAAGTTACAGCGGGCTTAGAATCATTGGTATTTGGAGAAGCTGAAATCCAGGGCCAAGTGAAGGAAGCATATGATTCGATCAGAAACGCATCTACGGCTCGACCTTTAGTTGGACCAATCTTGAACAGACTTTTCCAATCCGCCCTTGCGGTGGGAGGAAAGGTTCGGTCAGAAACTCCAGTGGGCCAAGGAGCAGCTAGTGTGGCATCTGTTGCAGTGGGTCTAGCCAAGAAAATCTTTGGTGGACTGGAGGATCGAACCGTCATGATTCTAGGTGCTGGCAACACCGCTGAATTGGTCGTAGAGTCAATGGAGAGGAATGGAGTATCAGGACTGATCGTTTCCAACCGTTGCCTAGGTCATGCTCAGAAACTCGCAAAGCGTTTTTCTGGACGAGCTGTCCATTTTACGGAAATGCCCTTCAATCTAAATAAGGTGGATATTTTGGTTGCGTCCACTGCTGCTCCTTATACCTTGGTCACTCTAGAGGGTTTTCGTGATGCTTTAGGGGGTTATAGAGAAAAACCCTTACTGATTCTTGATCTTGCAATACCAAGAGATATTGAGGCGGACGTAGGTGGAGAGCCCAACGTTTTTCTCTATAACGTAGATGATCTAAAGGAAATAGTGGATGACAACCTCTTGAATAGAAAAGCTTCGATACCCATCGCTCAGGATATCATAGCTGAATCCGTATCTTCGTTTTTAGATTGGAATCAAACCTTAGAGGTTGTGCCGGTGATTAAAGACCTCAGGGATAGTTGGGATCAGGAGAGACTGAACCAGCTGAAATGGCTATGGCAAAAACTTCCGAATCTCCCAGAGAATGAGAAGGAAATAATCAATATTTTTTCGAAAAGACTTATAAATAAATTGTTGCATGAACCTATGTCTCGATTAAAGAAGGGTGTTGGCAACGGGAAAAGAGAAGATTTCGTAGAAGCAGTAAGGTATTTACATGATATTCAAAATGTAAGCCCAGAAAATACTGGAGATCTAAAAAAAGATCCTGAACTTGCCCACTCTGATTGATGGAATTGCCGATGTTAAATGGTAAAACTTTGCATTTGTTTGGGTTGGAAGTACTGACCCTATGGGATCTTTGGGTTGGTTGTCGAGTATTATTATTTCCATCTTTATATTCAGAGTTCCTTAGTGGCACTTTGCATTTGTTACAAACCAAAACAACGGGGTTTAGATGGATGCTTTAGCAATCCTGGTTCAGGTGAACACTCCTCAAAGTGGTTGGGATATGATTTTCGGAGGAACCCTGCCGACTAGAGTGGTGCTCCTAATTTTGGCGTTCGCTTCTATAGCATCTTGGGTTTTAATTTTTTGGAAACAAAGGCAGTTTAGAGAAATCAGGAAGGCGGAAGACCTGTTTCTAGAAAAAATTGAACGGTCTGTAGATCTTAACGACGCATACGAATCTATAATGCTGTTGCCTGACTCACCTTATGGTAGGGTTTTTAGGCACGGTTTTAATTTTTTTAGAGATCTGCATCCCGAAAGTTCCCCCCAGAATCTCAATGGATCTTTAGGATTGGGAATGTCTATTACCCAACTCCAAGCTTTGAAATTAGTTTTGGAGAAAGAGGAGGCTGTTGAGCGGGACGAGTTGGCTCATGGGTTAACATGGCTGGCTGTCATAGGGTCTGTTGCTCCTCTCATGGGATTGATGGGAACGGTTTTGGGGATCACTAATACTTTTTTGGGGATAGCGGCATCTGGTTCTTCGAACATCGATGCTGTTGCACCTGGAATTGCGGAAGCTCTGGTCACTACCGTAATGGGTCTTGCAGTCGCAATCCCTGCAGTGATTGCCTACAACCTCTTCGTTTCCAAATTAAGCCGCCTGAGCGGTGCACTAGAGGGTTTCTCAAGCGAATTTATTGGAGCTTTGGCTCGGGAAGGACGAGTTTGATGGATGACCTGAGATGATAGGATCACGTAATAGTAGGCAGGATGGATTGGTTCCAATGGCTGATATCAATGTCACTAGCTTGGTAGATATCGCCTTCACTCTTCTCGTAATCTTTATTATCACTGCACCGATTCTGCAGGGTGGTATCGAAGTGGAGGTCCCAGAGACTGAAGTTTCGTCACTGACTGCGGATGACCGAACCCTAATTGTCACAGTTGACAGAGGGGGGGTTATCTATCTCGCCGAAACTGCTGTTGATCGAGAAGAATTCAGTCAATCTTTCAATCAATTAGTATCAGCGGGTAATGTGGACAAAGTTTGGATCAAAGGAGATTCATTGGCGACCTGGGGTGCAGGTGTAGATATAATGGCAACAGTGGCGGCCAGTGGAGTTTCTTTTTCCGTGGTTGCTGAGCAACGCCCCCGCAATTGAAGATGGGAGTTACGAAGCACTCAATAAGTAGGAGGTCAGTTGGAAAAGGACCGATCATGAAATCTATCTGTGTCCATATAGTAGTCATTTTATTTACTTGGTGGTCATCTGTCGCACAGGTAAGAGTACCTGACTTCGTGGTTTTTGAGATAGAGTTGATCTCACCTCCTGCCGCTGAATTAGGGGAGCAGAGTTTGATACCACCACCACCGGAAGATTTGGTAATCGAGACACCAGAAGAGTTATCGTTGTCAGAGGAAATTGAGGAGATAGCAGTGGCTGAGCAGGACCCCCTTCCTCCCGAAGAGGATCCTATCGATGAAAACTTGAGTATAGAAGAAGAACATGTTGAGTCCCCAATGCCTGTCACTGGAGTGGAGGCTGATCCAGACATAGATAATCCAGGTGAAGATATTAATGTGCGCATAGAGGGGGTGAGACGTGACTATCCAGACTACTACAACAATATAATACGTCAAATACAACGTTGCTTTAGGTGGCGAGGGGAAGAAGAATTGCGGGCCAGTATCTACTTCGTTATAAATCGAGATGGATCCGTGTCCAGTGTTGATGTCATAGAATCTTCTAGGAATATCCCATTCGACATTGAGGCCATGGGTGCTGCGGAATGTGCAGGATCGAGAGATCGTCTTGGCCCCTTACCTGAAACCTTGCAATTTGATCATCTCCCAATCTTGTTCAAATTTGAAAAAAAGGGAGTGGGGCAAGAAGAAATTGTGGATAAAAGGAAGGAAACATGAAGTTGTTATTATTTAAATCCAATAGGATAAAAATATTATTGATCATCACAATATATGGATATTTCCAAGGTGCCAGCAGCGTGATTGCGCAAGCGCAGGACTCGATTCCAGGTGTGACGCTAGGTCTCCTTTATGAATCTGAATTTTATCCAGCGTTAGCAGTCCATTCATTCAGCGGAGGCACAGAAGCGTCTGGGTTAGCCCGAGAAATTGAAACAATTATTGCCAACGACTTACGCTATAGTGATCGATTTGAAGTCATGGACTCTATCCCTAGAGGTCTCGTAGGGGATGGCATAGATTATGAGTTGTGGGATCAGTTAGGTGCCGTCTGGCTGCTTTCCGGGTCGGTGCAGAGACAGGCGGACGCAAGTGGTGGCTTTATTTTAAATCTAGAGCTTCATGACATTGTGTACGGGGCAATCCATGAACAGGGAAGGTTTCTGTTACCAAGTGCAGAAGATGCTGATTTTCGAATGGCTGTACATGTCGCTTCTGATCAGTTGATCCAGTGGATTTATGGGGAACCTGGGATGGCTACTAGCCGTATTGCCTTCTCTCGTAGGTCAGAAGATGGAAATCAAGAATTGTATACAATCGATTCTGACGGGGAGAATTTCAGACAGATCACTTCCTATGGAGACTTGACCATGTCGCCGACTTGGTCACCCAATGGTGAGAAGATTGCATATACCTCGAGGAAAGGAACAGGGCTTCCGCGGATATACGAATTGGATATGGCAACCAGGGAAGAGAGGGTGCTTCCTTCCGAGAGAAATGGGGACTATATAACTCCTGTTTATAATCCAAATGGTCGGGAAATCGCTTTTTCGGTAACAGGGGGAAATAGGAGCGGGATTTTTCGGTATAACTGGTTGAGAAATTGTTGTCTGGTCCATGTCAGTGGTGGTCGTTGGGATGATCTCTCTCCTACCTATTCGCCGGATGGTAAATTTATGGCGTTTAACTCGAACCGCTTGGGGACACCTTACCCACAAATTTTTGTAATGCCTGCTATCGGCGGCGAAGCAGATTTAGTTTCTCCATATATTCATGGCCGTGAAGGATACTATACTTCCCCGGACTGGGCGCCGTCGGGAGATTACCTGGCATTTCACGGGCGAGTTTCCCGCAGAGGCAGGTATCAGATCTTGGTAGCACAGATCTCGGATAGTGGCCAACGATTGAGGCAATTGACGAGAGAGGGCAACAATGAAGATCCGAGCTGGGCACCAGATGCAAGGCATTTGGTTTTCGTGGGCACTAGAGACTGGGGGACTGGACTAATGGTAGTTGACACAGCTAGTGGAAAGATAAGGATGCTTCTTAGGGGATTCGACGTTAGAGTGCCAGAATGGTCTCCATCCCTTAGGGAATCTTTAGGGGTTGGATCATTGCCTGCTAGGCAGTAGATTCGTATGTGAAGTAAGGCGTGCATCTACGAAAAATGACAAATCGTGGGGTATGTGATAAACTGACAATGGTGTAGTATGTTGTCAGGATAGACAGAATTGTACATAAGAACCATTCAACATAGGACGGGCGATGAGGATCAAAGACTTAGCTTTTCCAGCCATAGTGATGACACTTGTCTTGGGTGCATGTGGAGGATCAGAACCACCTCCACCTCCTGCTCCAACAGGACCAACACAGGCCGAGATCGATGCGGCTCGCGCTGATTCTATTGCTAGAGTTCAGGCGGAAGAAGCCCGTCAAATGGAAGCAGAGCGCAGGGAAGAAGAAAGACTCTCAGCTGCTAGAGACGAGGCTCAATCAACTTTAGAAGACATGGTGCATTTTGACTACGATGAGTCTGCAATTACTGCTGAAGCTGAGCAGATCTTGCGTAGAAAAATACCTATCCTTCGTAGTAGTCCGACAGTGCGTCTCCGCCTGGAAGGTCATGCCGATGAGCGTGGATCTACGGAATACAACTTGGCTTTGGGTAGCCGACGTGCCGAGAGTATTCGTGAGTTCTTGTCTGGATTTGGAATCGCTGGTGATAGGCTGATGACGACCTCTTTTGGAGAGGAACGTCCCTTGGTCAACAGTGCTGACGAAACAAGTTGGGCGCAAAATCGACGTGTCGAATTTAGCATTACTGGCGGTGAGGTCGTAGTGAGCGAGGAAGACGGTTCGCAACAGTAGAGTTGATTTGGGTTGCAATATGACTATGGCCCCTTCTGCTAATTTCATGTCTGTGCTTGGCCACAGTCCTGTTCTTAGGGGTGGGGGCTTAGTTATTGTGTTACTGCTCACCGTGGCTGGATGTGCTACTAAGGGAGACATTCGACTACTGGAGGAGACCCTTGCTGAACAAAAAGAGCAACAAGACGCTCAGCTCCTTTTGATTTCTCAAGAGATCCAGGTTTTAAAAAGCTCACTCGAAAACCAAAGCAACAAGCTTTTGGATATTCGAGGGGATGTGGGAATGGAGTTAACTAGCATACAAGATCAACTATCTCAACTCTCTGTTTTGACAGGTCAGGTGCAACGTTCGATGGTTGCTCTCTCGGAACGGCCTCCTGTTAATGGAAATCAAAATCCGGTCGGTCTAAGAATTCAACAAGACCTTTTACAGGACCTAGAGTCAGACGATAGTGCATCTACCTCTCCCGAGCAGATTTATCAAGCAGCAATGGTCCAATTTAATCGAGGTTCTTTTGGCACGGCTCGTAGAGCATTCGAAAGTTTTCTTGTGGACTATTCAGATCATCGATTAGCACCTTCTGCGCAATTTTTTCTTGCCGATCTTCTGGAGCAGGAAAATTCACTGGATGAGGCGATCGAATCATTCCTTCGTATCCTGGAGCTGCACCCCACTTCTGATAGAGTTCCGCAAGCTCTGTATCGAGTTGGATCTCTCTTTGTCATACAAGAGAATATTGAGGAAGCAGTTAACCACCTCGAGCGGCTAATCAATACCTATCCTGACAGCGGACCAGCGGAACTAGCTCAGGAGCTTTTGCAGGGAATCCGTTGAGCTTTGCTGAGATTATAAATGCGCTGCCCTGACTGTGATGCGACTGATAACCGGGTAGTGGATACTCGGGAGACTAGAGCTGGCCGTGCTGTAAGGCGCCGCCGCGAATGTGGGATATGTGGTGGGCGGTTTACTACATATGAACATATTGAAGATAGGGATTTATTAGTTGTCAAGAACGACGGTATAACCGAAACTTTTGATCGAAATAAGTTGTTGAGGAGTATGATGTTAGCATGTGCAAAACGGTCTGTAGCCCAAGATAA
>Ga0114993_10003418_pt1 | contig 16472 bp, 15 predicted proteins | sample ArcticOcean_MG_C_FD_87042 | JGI IMG/M metagenome (GOLD analysis project Ga0114993, IMG submission 87042) | Marine microbial communities from western Arctic Ocean - ArcticOcean_MG_CB2_150 | ecosystem: Environmental > Aquatic > Marine > Oceanic | place: Arctic Ocean: Canada Basin | collected...
CGCCTTGCACGAGGTGGAGGGGCGACCGAAGGAAGCGCGCGATCTCCTCCAGAATCTCATTGAAGGCGACCTGACTTTTTTTGAGCGGAACAGCCCTATGCGGTTCATGGGCAGTCAGCGCGTGACCAGCAACTTGGCGCGCAATTCGCTGTCGGCGCTTTTTGAAAAAAACCCGCAATGGCGCGAAGAAGTTCAGAACCCACACGTGCCCCCGACGAGCCCCGTCGGACCAGAGGGTAACGCCACGGCTCTTCCAGAAAACAATGGCACCAAGAATTTGCCGATCGAAAACAACGCCACACCGCCAAAACCGGCCGACAAAAAAATCGTGCCTAAGGGGAAACCGACTCCTAAACAGCCCGAGAAATCGGGGAAATGACACCCTCCGCCACATTCGATGTGGTAATAAAAACTCCTTGACGCAGGCGGCTAATTTCGTTTTTCTGCGTGCAGCCACGACATCTGGTGGCTATCGAAACAAGGAGGTACAATATAATGGATAATGTGTTACAGAACCCGACCGTGGAATATCGGGCAACGGGACAAATCGAGGCAACGGAAACAGCCACACGCGGCCAAGGCTCAACATCTACGAGGGAACTCGGGGTCGAAAACGAACTCGACCTGAACCGCCCGCCAATGGTGCGCCAGTTGGTGTCGGAATTTATCGGAGTGTTTGGGCTGATGCTGGTGGTGGTGTCGGTTTCATATCTGATGGGCGGCATGCAAATAGCCCAACCGCTGGCTTACGGCATGGCCGTGGCGGCGATGGTGGCGACCTTCGGAACCATCTCGGGAGGCCAGCTAAACCCAGCTGTGACCTTGGGCCTGCTCGTCGGCGGCAGGCTCTCCGTGGTACGCGCGGGGCTGATTATAGTAATGCAATTGACCGCGGCTGTGCTGGCATGCCTGATGTTAAAAGCAGTTTTCGGAAAAACAGAAATTGTGCAGATTGACGGCACCGATCCTCCGACCCCCATCCAGACCGCTGTGCCGGCCATCCCGCTACGCACGGTGGGCGGTCAGCCGGACATGACCAACAAGGAACCGCGCGTGACCAACGCCAAGGCGATGCTCGTGGAAGGCACGCTGGCGTTCCTGTGGGTGACCACTTTTTACGGCGTGATGCTGCGTGGTAGGTCGACGGTGGCCGGCGGTATTGCCGTGGGGCTTGTGGTCTCGGCCGGGGTTTTTGCGGGGATGTACCTCACTGGGGGAGCCCTCAATCCTGCCCGGGCATTTGGGCCCTCCATGGTGGCCGGCGAATGGACGAACCATGCTGTATATTGGATCGGGCCACTGGTCGGGGGCGCGTTGGCGGGGTTGATCTGCGGCTGGGTGTTGTTCCGCGATGACAATGACGCGATGCCAGACGGTGACGATGCCGAGCCAGCACTGGGGAGCTACAGCCGTTGATCCTGAACATTTAAAACAAACCCGCCGTCCACTCGGCGGGCTTTTTTATGGCCGGACAACAGAAAATGGAAGTCGCTGCGGGATTGGTGTTTCATGGTGGGCGACTGTTGATAGCCCAACGGCTTCCAGGAGATCATCTTGGCGGGCTGTGGGAGTTTCCCGGGGGCAAACGTGAGCCCGGCGAGAGCCTCGAGGATTGCCTTCGGCGAGAATTGGTGGAAGAGCTGGCCATCACAGTACGAGTTGGTGAACTGATCGTTGAGGTTGAGCACGCCTATCCTGAGCGCACCGTGCATTTGAATTTTTTCCGCTGCGTCCTGACGGTTGGAGATCCTCAGGCCATGGGCTGCCAAGCATTCGCGTGGGTGAATGCCGCCGAACTGGCGGGTTATGAGTTCCCTCCCGCCGACACCCAGCTGCTGTCCCGGCTGGAGTCCGGCGAATGGTGGGAGGATGATTAAATGGTCGGGGCGGAGAGATTCGAACTCTCGACCTCGTCGTCCCGAACGACGCGCGCTAACCAGGCTGCGCCACGCCCCGGCCAAGGCCGCGCATCATGCGCAGCGCGGAATCGCCTTGGCAAACTGTTTTTCCGCAAATAACTGTATCCATGAGAGTTGGCAGTCCGTCTAACTAATTACTTGCAGGCCGGTTGAGGGGCGAAAACCCGACCTAAATTGATATGAAAATGAGGAAAATTGCGGCAAAACTGCTGACTATGGTAGTGGCTTGTCTGTTGCTGTCCGTCGTCGTGGAGACTTTGGCCAGCACGCCCCTGTACCTAAACCGCAACACGATCCGCTGGTGGCAGCTGGGGGTTCGTGCGCAAACGACCGGTCGTCCACTTTTTCTCAACAGGATTGATCTCAACACTTGGGGGCGTCGTTCCAACATCCCGTTGGCGAGGGGCAATCCTGTGATTGGAGTGTCCCCGGCGGGCGCGCCGATCACCAATCTCGTCCCGATTTATCTTTCCACCAACCGCGCGCGCGCGCCCGAAACTCTGCGAGTGCTGTTCGTTGGCAACGGGTTGACCGGCGCCAACAACATGGTCGAGGTGATCAACGCCATGGCAACCAGCGGAAAGTTTAAAATTAAAGCCGACGTGCGTGCCTATGACGGATACACCCTGCGCAGCCACTTGGGGGACATGCGGACATATCAGGCCATCACCAATGTCATTCCCGACCGGAAGAATTTCACCAACGCCCTCCCGCTGGACTGCGTGATCATGCAGGAACACACCGTGCTTCCGGTTTACAACTATCCGCAAATGCGCACCAACGTGGCGCTGCTGACCCAAGTCATAACCAATCAGGACACCCTCCCGATGTTGTTTGCAACTTGGTCGCGGCCCGATCCAATTTTCACGAGGAGCGATGTTCTGTTTCGAACCGACGGCGCCTACACGGCGATTGGCCAGCAGCAAAACATTCCCGTGGTGCCATGCGGCCGAGCGTGGGAATTAGCCGAGTGGCGCCGACCGGAAGTTGTGCTGCGCCAAAACGATGGCTACTCGCCATCCATTCGCGGCACCTATTTAAATGCCTGTATGTTTTATGCGTACCTGACTTGGCAAAGTCCAGTGGGATTGAATAATGGCGGGCTGCACGCCATTCCGCAGGACGAGATTGCTTTTCTCCAGAACATCGCGTGGGAAATTTTCCTTTGGCGCAAGGATGGCCTGCAATTTTGGAAGTGACCTTACGGCCGCCGAAGATCCGCCACGCACTCGACGTGCTGTGTCTGCGGGAACATGTCCAGTGGCGTGACCGTTTTTAATTCATAGCTGCCATTGTCACACAGCCATTTCAAATCACGAGCCAACGTCGCCGGGTGGCAGGAGACGTAAATGATTTGTTGCGGCTTAACATTGGCCAGCATTTCGAGACCCTCCTTGTGGCAACCCTTGCGCGGCGGATCGAGAATGACAGTTGTGACCCCCGCCTGAAAACGCTCCAGAAGAGCGCCCATGTGTTCCTCCGTTTTGCCGAGGATGAATTCGCCGTTGGTCACGCTGCGTTGCTTCATGTTTTCCCGCGCGGGCAGGATGCATTGCTTGTCGATATCCACTCCCACGAATGATTCCACCAAGTCCGCCAGCGAAAGGCTGAAAAACCCGATGCCGCAGTAGGCATCCACCAAGTGACTCGTGCCAGCGCTCGCCAGACATTCGCGGACAGCTTCCACAAGCTGCGGTAACAGGTGAAAGTTGTTTTGAAAAAACGAGTCGCGGTGTAATTCCCAATCGTCAGGCATGATGCGCAGGACCACCTTTTGCATGTTGCGTGGCGGCGGATCTTCACGCAACTGGTGGAGTTGGTCATTGAGCGCGGGCTCGGCGATCTCGCATCGATCCATATCAACCACCAGCCGGTTGTCGTGCCGCAGGAAACCGTACACCACCTTTTGTTTAAACTTGTCCCATTGTCGGCGCACCATAATTCGGTTACGGTATCCGAGTGGGGCAGGGCAGGGAATCATGTCGCCGACGATGCTGCGTTCAAAACCACCCACGCGCGCGAACAGATTACGCACTTGATCGAGCTTGATTCGAATTTGTGCCGGGTAATCAATGTGCTGATATTGGCACCCGCCGCAGTCGCCGAAATGTTCGCATGGGGCCTCGACCCTTTCCGGCGCTGGTTTCAGCACCTCCACCAGTTTTGCCCGGGCAAATTCACGTTTGCGTTCCGTGACTTCCACGCGCGCCGTTTCGCCGGTGATTACGAACGGCACGAAAACTACCAGTCCGTCCACGCGCGCCACGCCCTCTCCGCCAAAGGCGATGTCGGAGATTTCCACCTCCAGCACATCTCCGACGCGTGCCCCCGTCACGAGCGACTCTTCACTTTCAGCCTTCAAAATTTGTGCTTTGTAGCTCAGTGGTTTTTCTTGAAATGTTCGCGCAATACGTCGCGGCCGAAGTCGCCGTTAAAATCTCGCCATGTGGCGTGGATGTGGTTGGCGCCGTTTTGGGTGTTGGCGTACTCGAGCAGGAAAGTCGGCCCCTGGATGCGATAATAATGCGGCTCAAAAGGCTTCGTACTTCCGGCCCAAGCGAAGCGGATGTTTTTCAGGCCGGCTTTTTTAATTTTCGCCCAGTCCTCCTTGGCTACGATGGCGCGATGGCGGTTGATGTATTCATCGATGAGCGTTTTTAGCTCGGCTTGCTGGGGCTCAGTCAAATCTCCAAAGGCAACACCAGCGGCGTCCTTGGCCTCCACTTGAGGGAGGGCAGCGCTGAGGATGTCGCGCGGCGCTTTGTCGGCAATGACGGCTTGCTTTGTTTGGGCCGTGGTCAATGAGTTGCGGAGTTTTCGGGCGGATATCTCCTCGACCTCCAGCGCCACCAGTCGTCGGCCGGGGCCGAATTCGCACACGGCGGGGTTGCTTCCCCAAAAAGAGGGGACGACGGTGACCTTGCCGTTGGTGATGGTGTAATTGAACGAAAGATGATGGCCCTCAAACCTCCAGCCCCACGTGCCTTTGTTGCCGGGCTTGCCGAAGATGAGGATATGGTAGGCATCGGAGTCGCGCACAAACCGCCGTCCCTTGCCCTCGAGCACAAAGAGGATGTCCTCGAGAAACATGATGTTTTTCACTTTCGTGTGGCCGCTTTCGCTGAGCACAGTTTTCAGCAGCGCATGGGTGAGCGCGCGTTGTGTGTCGGCCATTTCCTTGATTTGCAAACCCTTGCGATGGCCTCCCTCGAGCATTTCGGAGGGAATGAAATGCCAGTAGGTGCGCGCCTTGTCCTTGAACGTAAACACCGCCTTGGCTTTCTGCTTGGCGTCCAGACTGGCGAGCATGGTGTTGGCGGCATGGGCCATGTCGGTGGCTACATCGGCGGCTTGGATGGGCGCGCCTACGAGAAGGGCAATTGTGGCGATAATAATTCGTGTGGGATTCATCGGCGGCGATTGTCTCCGGGAGTCGAAAAATGACAAGCTCATTGCGCGGGGCCGCGGCTCCGGCTAAGTTGGGCGCGTGAAGCTGTTGTTCATTGGTGACATCGTTGGCGCGCCCGGGCGCAAGGCGGTCAAGAAGTTGCTGCCCGGTCTGCGCGCGCGGCACGGCGTTGACGTGGTCATCGCCAATGGCGAGAACGCGGCTGCTGGCAGTGGCATTACGCCGGATAAGGCGGCGGAGATTTTTGCCGCGGGCGTGGACGTGATTACCACGGGCGATCATCTGTGGGATCAAAAGGAAGTGGTCGACCTGCTCAATGGCGAGCCTCGGTTTTTGCGGCCATTAAATTATCCACCGGGCACGCCGGGTCAGGGCAGCCTTGTGCTGGAGCGCGATGGGCTTCCGCCGTTGGGGATTCTCAACCTGCAGGGGCGCACGTTTATGCGCGAGATGGAGAATCCGTTCCTGGCCGCGAAGGACGAAGTCAAGCGGTTGCAATCGCGCGCGACGGTGATTTTTGTGGATTTTCATGCGGAGGCCACCTCCGAGAAAATCGCGATGGCGCGCATGCTCGATGGGCAGGTCAGCGCGCTCATCGGCACGCACACGCATGTGCAGACAGCGGATGAGCAGGTATTCCCCGGTGGCACGGCGTTCCTGTGTGACGCGGGATTCACCGGCCCGCACGAGAGCGTTATCGGCCGTGAGATTGAGCCGGTGCTGGCGCGTTTTCTCACTAGCCAGCCGCACAGGTTCCCTGTGGCGGCTGGCCGAGTATTGCTGCAAGGCGCGGTGGTGTCGGTGGATGGCGCGACCGGCCGCGCATTGTCCATTGAGCGGATTTCAGAGCCGCTTGCGTCCACTTGAGGTTTGCCATTTAACTGGCAGACATTTTCTGCAATGGTCTCCCCCGAATGAAATCAATGACCGGATATGGTCGCGGTGAATGTCTCCGCGATGGCTGCAAAGTGACGGTGGAAATCACCTCCGTGAATCGTCGCCAAGGCGAAGTGGGAGTGTATTTGCCGCGCGATCTAGATTCGCTGGAGCCGCGGATTCGAGCCGAGGTCAATCGGCAAGTGTCGCGCGGCCGGATCAATGTGCGTGTTAACGTGGTGTTTAATGGGAAGAACGGCGGACAGGCGGTGATCGATGCCCCATTGGCCAAGCGGTATCTTCGTGATTATCGACAGTTGGCGAAAGATTTGGGGCTGGAAAATGCTGTTCAACTGGAGCACGTGCTACGTGCGCCGGGAGTTTTGCAGTCGGCGGAGGAAGATGTTGTGGCGGCTGATTACTGGACGGTGGTGCAGCGCGGAGTGCGCTCGGCGCTCAAACAACTGGTGGGGATGCGCGCGCGCGAGGGGGTGAATCTTAAAAAGGATCTTGTCAAGCGAATCACGCTGATGCGGCGCGCGGTGACCAAGGTGGCCCGGCGCGCGCCGATGGTGGTAAAGTATCATCAGAAGAATCTGCTAGCGCGCATTGAGGATGCAGGTGTGCTGCCGGGGCCGTCGGACGAGGAACGGCTTTTGCGCGAGATGGTGTTTTTTGCTGATCGCTCTGACATCACGGAGGAGTTGACGCGATTGGAGAGCCACTTTGGGCAGTTTGATGATTGCCTAAAAAAGAAGGAGCCGGTTGGGCGCACGTTGGATTTTCTCTCGCAGGAAATGAACCGCGAGATTAACACCATCGGCTCCAAGGCTAATGATGCGGCCATCTCGCGGCTGGTGGTGACGCTGAAAACGGAGTTGGAAAAATTTCGAGAACAAGTTCAGAACGTGGAGTGAGCCCGGTGTTGCTGATGCTGTCCGGCCCGTCGGGCGTGGGCAAGACGACGGTGTCCCGGCGGTTGCTGGCGGCGAATTCCGATTTGTCGCGAGTGGTCACCTGCACCACTCGCGCGCCACGCGAGGGCGAGGTGGACGGGGTTGACTACCATTTTTTAAACTCGGATGAATTTAAACGACGTGTCGATGAGGGGTTGTTCCTGGAACACGCGGAGGTGTATGGGCAGCGCTATGGCACTTTGCGGGAAGACGTGCGGGAACGACTGGAGGCTGGCGGCGATGTGCTTTTGGTGAACGATGTGCAGGGGGCGTTGGCGGTGCAGGAGTTGGCGACGTATGATGATCGACTGGGGCGCGGGCTGGTTTCGGTGTATATTGTGACTGGCACGGTTGAGGAATTGCGCGCGCGGCTGGAGTCGCGCGGCAAGGATTCGCCGGAAGTAATCGCGGAGCGGCTGCAAACGGCGGAGATGGAGATGGCGCAGTCGGAGCGGTTTGACCGCTGGCGCGTCAGTGGCACGATGGAAGAGGACTGGCGCTGGGTGCAGTCGATTTATGAACAAGCGCGCAACGGATGAGTGACACGAAGGACAAGCTGATCGTGCTGGGCGTGTGCGGCTCCATCGCCGCGCATCGGGCGGTGGATTTGTGCAGCTTGCTGGTGAAGGGCGGGGCGGAGGTGAGTGTGGTGATGACTTCCGACGCTCAGAAGTTTGTGACACCGTTGCCATTTAAAACCATGTCGCGTCGACCGGTGGTTACGAATTTGTATGACGAGGAGGAGGGCTGGCGGCCGGCGCATACCCGATTGGCCGATGAGGCGGCGTTGTTGCTCATCGCGCCCGCGACGGCGAACGTGCTGGCCAAGCTCGCGCACGGGCAGGCGGATGACGCGCTCACTTGCTTGGCGTTGGCGTTGCGTGGGGAGGCCCGGCTGTTGCTGGCCCCGGCGATGAACGACCGTATGTGGCGGCACCCGGCCACGGAGGCCAACATGGCGTTGCTGCGCGAGCGGGGTGCGGAGTGCATCGGGCCCGCCGAGGGGATGCTTGCCTGCGGCCACGAGGGCGTTGGCCGGTTGTGGGAGATTGAGGCCATTGCGGATCGGGCGTTGCAAATGACCGGCTTGGCTGGATAGGATGCGCACCCGTTTTATTGCGATATCGCGATGAATTATCTGCAACCAATCAAGCGCCTGTTCAAGCTGGTCACGACCTCGACGATTGACCACGAGCAGCATTACAAGCGGCTCAAGCTGATGGAGCGCGACATTGGCGTGCCGGTGAAGGTGGCGGTGCTGCTGCTGACGGCGTTTTTTCTGATTAAATGGAAGGAGATATGGCCGGATTACATGGAGGTGGAGGAGGCGTTCCACGATCCGGTCAATCGGCTTTTCCTCGGCTACGGGATTGTCAACGTGGGCGCGATCCTGTTCTTCATTTTTTTCAACCACTGGCAGTTGCGGGTGGTTCACTGGTTCACGGTGCTGATGAACGTGGTGGACGCGGCGGTGATCTCCGGGTTGGTGGTCATCACCGGCGGCATCGACAGCGTGGTGTACTGGATCTTTCTCGTCTTGGTGGTTCGCAATGCAATCAGCATTCCCATCCCCGCGACGCAGGTGTCGGTGAACCTGACGACGGTGGGGTGTTATGTGGTGTCGATTTTAATCTGGTTCGACTACGTTCTGCCAAGTCGGGAAAAAGCGGCTGAATTGACCGAGGAGGTGTGGCGGATGAGGTACACGCCTAATTACCAGATTTCCTCGAACAAGTTCGACTGGGAGCACCCGCTCATCGCGCCGGGGATGGCGACCAACACCAACACGGTCGCGGCGGGAACCAACCGCGCGCCAACTGGGCCGGTGGGGATGGATCCGTCGGATCGTTATCTCCTGCGAATGGAGGAGGAGCGGCTGGCAGGTTCACTGTTCACCATCCGGGTTTGGTTCCTGCTGTTGTGGACGGCATTGTGTTATGGCGTGCAGGTTTTGTTTGACCGGGATCGCGAGGCGCAGCGCGAGGCGCGCGAATACGCCCTGCGCCGGGAGCAACTGCGATCGACTGGACGGCTGGCCGCGGAGATCGCGCATCGACTTAAAAACCCTCTCTCTATCATCAACAACTCCGCCTATACGCTGGATCGTCGGCTCAAGGAGAGTGACGAAGTGGTCAAGAAACAGGTGGGCATGATTCGCGACGAGGTGGCGCGTTCCGACGTGATACTCACCGAGTTGATGGGTTACGCACAATTGTCCGAGGGGCGAGTGGAAAAGCTGGAGTTTATCGACGAGCTGGATCAGGCGATGGAGGAAGTGTTTCCTGATGAGGCAACTTTTGAAGTGAAGGCGCGGATGAAAATCGAGGGCGACCTGCCGGCACTGATGATGCAGCGCGGGCACTTGCGTGAAATTCTCCTGAACCTCCTCGTCAACGCCCGCGAGGCCAGCGACAATGGGTCGATGGTGCTTGTTCGAGCCCGCACGAAAAATGATTTCTCCATCGAGTTCAGCGTCAAGGACGAGGGTGAGGGCATCGCCCCCGATCACATTGAACGGGTGTTTGAGGCCTATTTTAGCACCAAGGAAAAGGGCACCGGCCTTGGTCTGGCCATCGTGAAACAGCACGTCGAGCTGTACGGCGGCACAATTGAAATAGAATCAAAGCTTGGAAAAGGCACCGAGTTCGTAATAACTTTACCAACCCGCGCACTCCAGGAATCATGACTATTAAAGGAAATTTGCCGCCTGTCCTAGTGGTGGACGATGAGCGCAATATGCGCGCGTCGATCCAAGACATCCTCGATGGAGAGGAGTACAGCGCCGAGCTGGCCGAATCGGCGGAGCAGGCGCTGGAAATGCTCCGGGACGGCCAGCACGAATTTTTAATGGTCATCTCCGACGCGCGCTTGGGCGGCATGAGCGGCTATGAACTGCTCAAACACATCGCGCGCGACTGGCCCAATCTACCGGTCATCATCATTACCGCCTTCGCCACGCCCAAGCTTGCCGTCGAGGCTATCCAGAATGGCGCGGTCGATTATCTCTCCAAGCCTTTTGCTCCCGAGGAATTGCTGCACGCGGTAGAGCGGTGCCATGAGCGCTTCCAGCTCATCCAAGAAAACACCACCCTGCGCGCGCGCACCAGCGACGTCTACACGGTCGAAGATATTGTCGGCGAATCCCCCAAGCTCGCCGAGCTGCGGCAGCTCATTCGCACCGTTGGCCCCACTGATGCCACCGTGCTCATTCTCGGCGAAAGCGGTACGGGCAAGGAGCTGGTGGCCGGCTCGCTGCATATGCTCAGCCAGCGCCAACATAAAAACTACATCCGCATCAACTGCGCCGCCATCCCCGAGGCATTGCTGGAGAGCGAGCTTTTTGGTCACGAGAAAGGTGCCTTCACTGGTGCGCTCCGCCAAAAGAACGGTCGAGTGGAAGAGGCGGATGGCGGCACGATTTTCCTCGATGAGATTGGCGACATGAGCCGGCCGCTGCAGGCCAAGCTGCTGCGTTTTCTGGAGGACGGCACCTTCACGCGCGTGGGCGGCAACGATGAACGCAAGGTGGACGTGCGCATTATTTCCGCCACCAACCGCGACATCGTTGAGGCCATCCAAGGCAACCAGTTCCGCGAGGATCTGTTCCATCGGCTCAACGTTGTTCAATTCCGACCGCCGCCCTTGCGCGATCGCGGTGAGGACATCCTCATTCTGGCTCGTCATTTTTTAAAGCATCACAGCTTCGCCATTGGCCGACCCACGCTGCCGCTCTCCGAGGATGCCGAGCGCAAGTTGCTCTTGCACAAATGGCCCGGCAATGTTCGCGAGCTGCGAAACGTGACCGAGCGCGCCGTCATACTCGAGACCGGTACACAGATTGCTGCGGCCAGCCTGCCCGATTTTGAGGTGGAAGCGCGCCTCCGACTTGGCGGTCAGACTGATCCGATGCCCGGACTTCAGCCCGGCCAAACTTTTGAAGATGCCATCATCGAGTTTGAAAAACATATAATTACGGAAGTGCTGAATCAGAATCAGCATAACATGAACAAGACCGCCGAGCAGTTGCAACTGAGTCGCCACGCCCTGCGTTATCGCATGCAGCGACTGGGCCTGGCAGCCGGCGGCGGGGACGGCGAAGACGGCGGCTGATTGGCCGATGCAAACCAGCCAGGCCATCACCCGCCGCAGTGCCTCCAATTTGGCCTTGGCTTTTATCGCGCTTGGCCGCGAAAGGAAGGAGGCAATGACTGTCCTCTACGCCTTTTGCCGAGAGGTGGATGACGTGGCCGACGAGGACAATCTGCCCGTTGATGAGCGCCGCGCCGCGCTTGACGATTGGCGCGAGGATATCCGCCGCGCTTGCAACGGTGGTGATCCAAGATTCCCCGTCAACCGCGAATTACGGATGGTTGTGGAGAAATATAAACTCCCCTTCGAGCTGTTTGACGAGTTGCTCCGCGGCGTGGAGATGGACCTCGACCAGGATCGCTACGAGACACTGGAGGACCTCGACCAATACTGCCATCGGGTCGCCTCCGTCGTCGGACTGTTGAGTATTGAAATTTTCGGTTATCGCGATCCGGCTTGTCGCGAGTACGCCGTGCATTTGGGCAAGGCGCTACAGATCACCAACATCCTCCGCGATGTCCGCAACGACGCCGAGCGCGGCCGCATTTACCTTCCGAAAGAGGAACTGGAACGATGCGGCGTCGATGAGGAATCGTTGTTGGCGCTAAATTATTCCCCGGAATTTCATCACGTCGCCGCCAACATGGCCGTTCGGGCCCGGGTGCATTATCAAAGGGCGTCTCAATTGTTGCCGGCCAAGGATCGCCGCGCGATGGTCGCCGCGGAGTCGATGGGCGCGGTGTACTGGAATCTGCTGCGCGAGCTGGAGCGGGGTCGGTTCCAAGTGTTCTCGGGGGCTCCGGTGCGGATCAGCCGGCCACGCAAGTTGAGGCTGATCCTGTACACCTGGCTGCGAGTTCGCTTCGGTTCGTCCAAGCCGAACTACGGCACCGATTAATTCTCCGGCAGCAACGCTCGCGCCAGTACCGTGCCCAGGCGATCCGCGCACTCGGTGATGTTGCGTTGGAAACGGATCAGGCCGGGAATGCTGCCCGGGCATTTGAGCAGCGCCTTGGCAAGGGCCGCGTGGCTGATTTTGTTCTCGGAATTTAACAGCCTGTTAAAATCCAGCGGCAGCGTTTCGTCAGCCGCATCGCTGATCACCCGCACCGTGGCGCAGGGAACGACGATCGTTTCGCAGATTTTACAAATTGTGCCAGATTCCATCTCAACCGCATCAGCGCCGGTGGCCTCTCGCGCGTTTTGTTTCTCGGCCGTGGTGATGAGCACCCGTTCCGCGCAATGAAATGTCCCTGCGTCCGCGCCAGCTTCCCCAAGGCGGTCGGCATGTGGGAAATCTTTCGTGGCCGAGTACAGCACCGTGCCACGCGGCCAGTTCGGGTTTAATCCGCCGGCGAATCCACAAGTCAAAACCGACCCCGGCGTATCATCCTTAAAAGCTGCCTCGGTTGCTTGCTGCGCATTGGCTTGGCCGATGCCAGTGACGAGAATGCGGACGTTGGAATGATCGCGGACGAGTTTGCGGAAGGGATTGGCTTCCTCCTCCACCGCGAAGCAGACGAGGATGGCGGGCGGGCGGCTCACGGGTTACCGGGCCGAGCCGGCCATTTCGCGCAGCGCGCGGGCCTTGCGTTTGCCGTTGCGGGCTTGGAGAATTTTTTCCAAGTCGCGTTGTTCGGCCAGCGCCAACAGCGGCCAGGCGTTGCGATAGCTGTCGTATTTCAGGTAAAACACTTTTGGAAATCCCGTGCCAGTGGTCTCGTTCTCGTCCCAGCTGCCGTCTGGCTTCTGCGTGCGCAACAGGAAGTCAACGCCACGTCGAATTTCATCGGCATCCGGCTCGCCAAAAGCCTGCAGCCCCATCACTGCCCAAGCTGTCTGCGAGGCGGTGCTCGGGCCTTGTCCCTTGTAAATGGGATCGTCGTAGGTGTTGCAGCGTTCGCCCCATCCGCCGTCATCGTTCTGCACCTGCTCAAGCCATCGTCGCGCGCGCTGCACCCAAGGCTGGTTCATGTCCAGCCCGATGGAGCGCAGGCCGCGCAACACCGCCCAGGTGCCGTAGATGTAGTTCACGCCCCAGCGGCCGTACCAGGAACCGTCCTCCTCCTGAGTGTCGCGAAGGAACTGGATGGCCTTTTTAACCCGGGATTCCTCGAGGCTGTAACCTTCCTGGCCGAGCAGCTCAAGAATGCGCGCGGTGATATCCGCGCACTCGGGGTCGAGCATCGCGTTGTGGTCGGCAAAGGGCACCTTGTTTAAAATATCCTTGGTGCAGTCCTTGTCAAAGGCACCCCAGCCGCCGTCCTTGCACTGGAAGGACAGCATCCAGTTGAGGCCGCGCTCCATTGCTTGGTCGCGTCGTTGCCGGTTGCTGCCCGGCACGCGCCGCAGCGCCATCAGCACCATCGCAGTGTCATCCACGTCGGGGTTCCATTTGTTATCGTACTCGAATGCCCAGCCGCTGGGCTCGACGTCGGCGGGGTTCTTAAATTTCCAATCGCCGCGGAATCTGATTTCGCGGTCGAGCATCCAGTCGGTGGTCTTGCTCAGGGCGGGGTCGTCCATGGGCACGCCGGCCGCGTGCAGGCTGATCTCGATTATGGCCGTGTCCCACACTGGAGAGACGCACGGCTCCAGCCACACGCGATCCTCGGTTTCGCGCTCGAGGGCTTTTAGTTCTTTTTCCGCGCGCACCACCTCGGGATGGTCATCGGCGTATCCGAGCGCCTTGAACGCGATGAGGCAATTGAGCATGGCCGGGAAAATCGCCGCCAGTCCGCTGGATCCTTCGCAGTGCGCGACCATCCACTTCTCCGCGTTGCGCAACGCGCGCTTGCGAAAGGGGTGGAGGTTGTGCTTGGCGACCCATTCGGCGACCTTGTGCAGCTTGTCGAGGTGGATGAAAAAGTTGCGCCAAGTCAGTGTCTCTGGATCCTTGGGCAGTTTTAAATCACGCTCGTGAAAGCCGTCGCCGTACAGTTCATCGAGAGTCACGTCCACCGGGCGCGTGGGCTTGTAGCAGTTTATGATAGCCAGCGGCACCAGCATCGACCGGCTCCATGAGCTCATCTCGTAAAAATTCACGTGGAAAAATTTGCCGATCAGGATCGTCTCCACCGGGATGGTCGGCAGGTGTTTCCATGGGTACAGCCCGATGAGCGCGAGGTAGAGCTTGGAGAAGGTGTTCATCCGCGGTGGGCCGCCGAGGTTGTGGGCCATCTCTCTCGCCCGGAGCATACGCGGGTCAGTGGTGCAAACGCCGGCGAGTTTCAGCGCCAGATAACACTTCACGGTGGCGTTGATCTCCGCCGGGCCGTTCAGGTAAATGTTCCAGCCGCCGTCCTCGAGTTGGCGTGAGAAAATGTGGTTTACCGCCTTCCGCTGCCAAGCCTCGTCCACCTTGCCGTTCCAGTGGTGGTAGGCCAACATGTCAGCCACCAGTGTCGCGTCGACCATCAACTCGCAACACCAGTGCCCGTCGGGCTTTTGGTTGCTCAACAGAAAATCACGAGACCGCTCGATGGCAGTCTCAATTTTCGAATTATTTTGGGTGCCGGATTGTGACATGGAAATCCCAGCCGAGCCGGGTTGCCCTTTGTGTTCACGGACACAGGCGGGGGATTTTGCGCAAATTCCATCGTGTGTAAAGCCATTTTGGGCGTGCGACGGTACGGTTGCGTGCGGTAGCCTGTGGAGATGAGGCTGGCATTCACCAAGATGAATGGCGCGGGAAACGACTTTGTGCTGGTCGACAACCGTGATGGCGGCGTGGCTTTGTCGGCGGCGCAAGTGGCCCGGCTGTGCCATCGGCAGCGCGGCGTGGGGGCCGATGGAGTCATTCTGCTCAAGCCTTGCGGAGGCGGCGAGGCGGACTGGGCGTGGGATTTTTACAACAGCGACGGCAGCGCCGCCGAGATGTGCGGCAACGGCGCGCGGTGTTTCGCGCGCTATATTGCGAAGGTGGCCGACGTGAACGGGGAGATGACCTTCCTTACCGGCTGCGGCGTCATCCGCGCGCGGCTCGATGACTCCAGCGTAACCGTCACCCTCACCAACCCCACCGGCCTGCGGCTCGATGAAACCATCACCCTGTCCGTCGGCGAACGCCAACTCCACTCGCTCAACACCGGCGTGCCGCACACGGTGCTATTCGTGGACGATGCCGACGCCGCGATGGTCGATTCGCTCGGCGGCGAAATTCGCCACCACGAACACTTCGCGCCCGCGGGCACCAACGTGAACTTCGTGGAAATACTTGAGCCCGGCCACATCCGTGTGCGCACTTACGAGCGCGGGGTGGGGGAGACCCTCGCCTGCGGCACCGGCGTCACCGCCGCCGCCATGATCTCCAGCCGCCTGCACGGCTTCGCGCCGCCGATGAAAGTCGACGTACTTGGCGGCGACACGCTCGAGGTGGCGTTTGATTCGGATTTAAACAATGTCCGTCTCACCGGCCCCGCCGAGTTTGTTTACGAGGGCGCAATCGAGATTTGAAAACCTTTGCTGTCCATCCTGCGACCTGCTAGCGTCCGCCTGACCAATGTTTACCGGAGTTTACACCGCGCTCATCTCGCCCTTTCGCAATGGACAACTTGACGAGACCGCGTTCCAGCGCCTCATCGAGCTGCAGGTGAAAGCCGGCGTGGACGGCGTCGTGCCCGTCGGCACTACCGGCGAAGCGCCCACAATCGATTTTGAGGAACACATCCGCGCCATTGAACTGGCGGTGCATTATTCGCGCGGCCGGTTCAAGGTAATGGCCGGCACCGGTGCCAACTCCACCGCCGAGGCCGTCCACCTCACCAAATCCGCCGAGTACGCCGGCGCCGACGGCAGCCTCCAAGTGTGTCCCTATTACAACAAGCCAAGCCAGGAAGGCCTATACGCGCACTTCAGCACCATCGCCAAATCCACCAGCCTGCCCATTTGCCTCTACAGCATCCCCGGCCGCTGCAACGTCGAGATCGGCATCGACACCGTCGTGCGCCTCGCCGCCGATTGCCCGAACATCACCGCCATCAAGGAAGCCGGCGGCACACCCGACCGCGTCAGTCAACTCCGCGCCGCGCTTGATAATAAATTCTGTATCCTCAGCGGCGACGACTCCATGACGCTCCCCTTCATGGCCGTCGGCGCCAAAGGCGTCATCAGCGTTGCCTCCAACCTAATCCCGCGCCAACTCACACGGATGGTGCACAGCTATTTAAAAGGCGACGCCAAGGCCGCGCTGAAACTGCACGAGAAATACTACTCACTTTTTAA
>Ga0114993_10003441_pt1 | contig 16395 bp, 7 predicted proteins | sample ArcticOcean_MG_C_FD_87042 | JGI IMG/M metagenome (GOLD analysis project Ga0114993, IMG submission 87042) | Marine microbial communities from western Arctic Ocean - ArcticOcean_MG_CB2_150 | ecosystem: Environmental > Aquatic > Marine > Oceanic | place: Arctic Ocean: Canada Basin | collected...
AGTCCGGCACGTGAGCCGCCTGAGCTCGACGCTCGGCAAGGTGCTGGTCGTCCTGCTGGTCGTCATCGTCGGCGCCGTCGTCGTAGCCCGGGTCATCGGGGTGCGGCTGGAGCTGGATGGCAGCGGCGCGCGGCCATTGCTGTCCCGTTTCGACGAAGACGCGCACTTCGACGCACTCGAAGTGAGTCGGGCCGAGCAGAGCCAGCCGGACACAACTGCGGCAGTGCTGGATGTGCCGGCTGGCCACGCCGTCTCGGCCGACCGGCGCCCGGAGACGTTCTGGCCCGCCTACCGGGGGGCGTCCCGCACCGGCCGCTACGACTTCCCCATCAGCACCGACTGGCCGGACGACGGCTTGCGGCAACTGTGGCAACAGCCCATCGGCGGCGGCTACGCGTCGTTTGCCGTGGCCGACGGCCGGCTGTTCACCATCGAACAACGGCGTGCGCGCGAAGTGGTGGCCGCCTACGACCCGGACAGCGGGGCCGAACTCTGGACCCACGACTGGGAGGAGCAGTTCGAGGAGACCATGGGTGGCGATGGTCCCCGTGCCACCCCGACCTGGGATGACGGGCGCGTGTTTGCGCTGGGCGCGGGCGGTGAGCTGCGCGGCCTGGCCGCCGATACCGGACGCCTGCTGTGGCGGACGAACATGCTGGACGATGCGGGGTCTGGCAACCTCACCTGGGCCATGTCCGCGTCACCGCTGGTGGTTGACAACATGGTGGTGGTGCTGCCGGGCGGGCGCGATGGACACTCGGTGACGGCCTATGACGCCGACACCGGCGACACTGTCTGGACCGCGCTCGGCGACGTGGCCGGCTACACCGCGCCGATGCTCGTGGAGCTGGCCGGCGTGCGTCAGATTCTGGTGGTGACGGCGCAGCGCGCGGCCGGTCTCCGCGTGGAAGATGGGGCCCTGCTGTGGGACTACCCGTGGGTCGTGTCCAACGTGCCGAACATGGCCCAGCCCGTGCTGGTGGGCTCGAATCGGATCTTCCTGTCCGCGAGCTACGGCCAGGGCTCGGCCATGATCGAGGTGTCGTCAGCGGGCGACGCGCTGTCGGCCCGCGAGGTGTGGCGCACGAACCGGATGAAGAACAAGTTCAGCAGTTCCGTGCTGCACGACGGCTTCATCTACGGCCTCGACAACAACATTCTGGCTTGCATGGACGCGGCAACCGGCGAGCTCGTCTGGAAGGGCGGGCGCTACGGGTTCGGTCAACTGTTGTTCGCCGACGGGCATCTGGTCGTGTTGACGGAACGCGGAGAGGTCGTGCTGGTGCGGGCCACCCCGGACGGGCATGAGGAAGTGAATCGGTTCTCCGCCATCGAAGGGAAGACCTGGAACGTGCCCACCATCGCCGACGGCACGCTGTTCGTGCGCAACGCCACCCAGATGGCGGCGTTCGACATCCGGCCCTAGGCCTGCTTGCGCTTGACCTGGGTGGACTATGCGTCCCGCCACTTCGACGAGCCGGGCGCACGTGACGCGGGGCAGGAGATCCTGGCCTCCCGCCCCGGCTCAGATCCGCAATGGCACTCGAACTGAAATACGCGTCTGACGCGACGGTGCTGCTCGACGACCTGGTTGATTCGCTGGGCAGGCCAAGCAGCCCGGCCGGTGTCGTGGTGCCGGTGCTGATGCCATCGCTGCCGCTCGTAGACCTCACCAAAGCTGAGCTGGCCCGGCGTCACGGCGTCGCCATGGGCGTCACGTTTCTCCTGCCTGGCAGCTTCATCGAACGCATGGCCCAGATGGTCGGTCTCAGTCCGGTCCATCCGTCCTGGCGGTCAGAAGGTCTGGCCTGGCGGCTGCTGCCGCTACTGGCCGCCATGGCCGAAGAGGGCCATACCCCTCGACTGGAGGCGGCGTGCGTAGATGCCCGAGCGCGACAGGCCCTGGCCCGTGAGGTAGCCGACCGCTTCGACCAATACCTGTATTTCAGACCGGGCATGATTGCCGCGTGGGACCGAGGGGAAGCCTGGGAGGGCTTGCCCGAGCAGGCCCAAGGGGACGAGGCCTGGCAACGGGAACTCTGGCGGCGCGTATCGAAGGAGCTGGCGGACCACCACCATCCCGCCGTCCGCCTGCAGGAGCTGGTCGCGCGCATCCAACAGGGCGACGGCGAGCTGCCGGCCTCGCTCGAAGTGCTGGCCACCGGGCCCTTGCCCCCCACCCTCTTACCCCTGCTGCGCGCCCTGGCCAGCAGGACCCGTGTCTGCCTGCGCGCCTTGCTGCCATCCACCGAGTATCTCGGCGACATGCGAGCCGGCCGCGCGCAGATGCGGGCGGGGAAGAAAGTGGACCCTGCGTGGGAAGGGCATCCCCTCTTGTCGCACTTGGGGAAGCAAGCCGTCGACAGTTTTCGCAGTTTCGAGGAGGCGCTGGTCACCGAGGGCCAGGAGTACAACGTCATCGCGCTGCCCGAGCCCCGGTCCGACTCGCTGCTGGCCCGTCTGCAAGCGGACATCCGCGCGGCGCGCCAGCCAGGAGCAGTGGGCACGACCGCCCCGATCGCGGCAGACCGGTCGGTGCGTGTACATCGCTGCCACGGCGCCCGGCGCGAGGTGGAAGTGCTACGAGATGAACTGCTGGACGCCTTCGGCAGCCTGCCCGGTCTAACCGCGAGCGAGGTATTGATTCTGGCCCCCGACCTGGACACCTACGGTCCGCTCGCCGAGGCCATCTTGCGGGAAGGCGACCCCGCGTTGCCACTGCGCTTGTCGGAGCGGCGTCTCGATCGCAGCGATCCTCTGGTGCAAGGCCTGCAGACGTTGGTGCGCCTGGCTGCGGGCCGCGCTCCTCTGAGCGAGGGCCTGGCCCTGATGGAGCTGCCCGCGGTCACCGCCTGTGTGGAATCGCTGGGCACAGACCCGGAGAGGCTGGCCGACCGCCTGCGTGCCTCCGGTATCACCTGGGGACTTAACGCGGCCCATCGCCAGTCGATGGACGCCGGCGACCAGGGCACGGGCACCTGGCGGGAAGGCCTGGACCGATTGCTGGCGGGCCTGTGGCTGGGTGATGCGCAAGCATCGTCGGATGCCCACCAAAGCCCGGCCCTGCCGGTGGCCGGTGACCTGGGAGCCGAACCCTCGTCGATGAGCGCCTCGCTGGACTGGCTGGATGACCTGGTGTGCCTGCTGGAAGCGTGGCAATTCGAGGCCAGCCCAGGCCAGTGGGCCGACCGCCTGGACCAGGCGCTGGACCAGGTGCTTGCCGCAGAGGACGGGCGGTTCGAGTCGACGGCGTCCGTGGACCTTATCGGCCAGTTGCGTGCCGCCGAGACCGAACATGCGTGCGCCCTGCCGATGGACGCCGCCGCCGTATCCGACTGGCTCGACCAGGCCGCCCAAGATGAAATCCGTGCCGTGTCACGGGTGGGCGGAGCCATGGCCATGGGTGGGTTCAAGCCGATGCGCGCCATCCCCTGCCGTGTGCTGGCGGTCATGGGCCTGCAGGACTCCGAATTTCCACGCAGAGCCACGGCGCCCGCCTGGGACCTGTTGGCGGCGGCGCCGCGCCCCGGCGACCGGGACCCCGTGCGCGAAGACCGGCAGCTCTTTCTCGACGCTCTCCTGGCGGCCGACGACCGGATTATCTTGACGGCCACGGCCCGTAACATCCGCAGCAACAAGGAAGAACCGCTCTCGGCCTGCGTCGATGAATTCTTGAGGGTGGCGGCAGCGACGGTGTCCAGCATGCCCGACACCCGTGAGGCCACCTATCGGGCGCTGATCGAAGACCATCCACTACAGCCGTTCAACCCAGCCTGCTTCACCGGCCCACGAGCCTCGTTCGACACCGGCCATCTCGAGATTGCCCGGGCGTTCGAGCAGCGACAGGATGTGGCCGCGCCATTTCAGGCCGGCGTGTTCGAGCCGTCCGAAAAGGTCCAGTCTGCCGATCTCGAACTGCACGAGATGATCCGTATGCTGAAAGACCCGTGGTCGACCTGGCTGGATTCCCTGGGGGTCGTGCTGCCCCAGGCCGGGGATGATCCGTTCGCCATGGACAGGGAACCGGTGGCGGCCCCAACGGGCCTGAACCGGTGGCAGATTCAGACCGAGGTCATCGCCGCCGTGCTAGACGGACGCACCACGTTCCTGGAGAAACGCCTGGCGGCCGACCGCCTGATTCCCTACGGAAACCTGGGCGCCGCAATGGGCCGACAGAGCGTGCACGACGCCGTGTCCCTGGCCCGACTCGCTGTGCGCGAGGCAGGTGGCCGGCTTCAGCCCCAACGGCTGGTGTATCGGGCAGGGAGCCCGCAGGTCGCCGGAAACATTACCGTCAATACCGAGGGCAGTCTGCAGGTGCTGGTCATGCCCACCGAGCTGCAGGGACGGCCCCATCACCGTCTCGATGCCTGGGTTCGGGCGACCTTTGCCGCCGCCTGTGGCATGCGCGGCGACACCCTCGTGGTGTCCAAGGATGGGGAGATGGCCAGAGTCGACCGCATGCCGTCCATGGCCCCAGTCCAGGCACAAGCCGCGCTCGACAGCCTGCTCCAGCTGTGCCGGCAGGCGCGACGGCGCCCCTTGCCGTTCGGGCCAAAGACCAGCTTTGCGATCTTTGACGCGGGCCGGCGCGGCGTCGACGAAGCCGACAGAGCCCTGAAGGCGTGGCAACAGCAACCCAAGGGCCCACCCGGTGAGGGCGATAGTCCCTCGGCCCAACTGGCGTGGCGCGATCGGGACCCGTTCGCCGAGGTCATCTTCGACGAGTGGCGCCGCCTCGCCGCCGAGGTTTTCGACCCGGTGGAAGTCTGGTTCGCGAACACCGCGTCCACATCGAAAGCGGGGCTGACGGATGGCTAACTTCCATCTCCACCTGACCGATGTGCCCACGGGCCTGTCGGTCATCGAAGCCAGCGCGGGCACCGGGAAAACCTGGACGATCTCCCACCTACTGCCCCGCCTGCTTGTAGACGGGGTCGTCAGCGACATCGGCGAGGTCCTGCTAGTCACCTTTACCGAGGACGCGGCCCGCGAGCTGGGCGAGCGGACCAGACGCCAACTGGCGGCCCTGGTGGCCCATGCCGACGCAGACACCCGGCCCGGGAACGGCGAGGAGGGCATTCGTGTTCTGCTGGACCGCCTCGGCGCCCTTGCCGCTCCGGAACGGGACGCGGCCATGTTACGTCTGCGTCTGGCACTGGCTGAGAGCGACCAGCTTGCGGTGTCGACCATCCATTCTTTCTGCAAGCAGGTGCTGGCGTCCGAAAGTTTTTTGTGCGGCATGCCCGCCGGATTCGACGTGCTGCCGGACGCCGGCGAGCTGAAGTCGGATGCCGTCAAGGACACGTGGCGCACCGACCTCGCCGCCGATTCGTTGCTGGCCGCCGTGGCGGCTCTTGGCAAGTGGTCGGTCGAGGGCGATCTCAAGGCGTGGCGCTCGCTGACCCAGCGGCCGTCGACCCGCATGGCACCGGAGGCTCCGTCGCTGCAGGAGGCGCGCAACCGGGTGGCGCAGACGCTCAAGGCGTTGAAGGATGCCCGCGCCGACATTGGCCGCCTGCGGGAGATTGCCGACCGGGACACGGTGCAGCTGAACAACTCAAAACAGAACCCAGGCGCCGATTCGGTGGCCCAACTCGACGCCTGGCACACCCTGCTCGAGGCCCTGGACCCGCAACAGCCCCCGGTGGAGATCTTTTCTGTCGCCGAACGCTTGGCTGGCGCGGCATCCTGGTTTGGCCGGAAAGGTGCGGTGGGCAAGGCCGCCTCGGATAAGGCTGGCGCATTGCCACTCGTGGCCACCGCTGAAGCGGTGCAGGCCACCGTCGGCACCACCGGCTGGGCTTGGCTCGCGCACCTCGACCAGGCGGCGGGGCAACGATTCGAGCGAAGTCTGCGACGCGACAACGCCGTCACCTTCGATGGCTTGATTCAGACGCTGCACCGAGCCCTGTGCTTGGGGCCGAACCGCGTCGCTCTCACGCGGCGCCTGTCTGACAAATGGAAAGTGGGCCTGATCGACGAGAGCCAGGACACCGACCAGCAGCAGCTTGAAATCTTCAGGGCCATCTTCGACCGCGGGACCGGACGCGGACGGCTCATCCTGGTGGGTGATCCCAAGCAGGCCATCTACAGCTTTCGCGGTGGAGACCTCGACGCGTATCTGTCGGCCCGGCCAACGGATGAGGCTCGGGTGAGCGACCTGGCCACGACCTACCGGTCGGCCCACGGCCTGGTGGTGGCCCTGAACACCTTCTTCGGACGGCCCCGGGCCTTCGGCAACCCCGCCCTGGTGCATCCAGAGGCGACGGCCGCCCGCCAGGATGCAGACCTGCCCCTGCCCGCCGACGGGCACGGTCGACTCGTGGCATGGGTGGTGCCCGACGCCGACAGCGAGCAGTGGATGCGTGCCCAGCCGCGCCGAGAGCGCGCGGCAGCCTGCACCGCCGCGGCTATCGTGGATCTGCTGGGCCGGACGCTTTCAGCGGCGGGCGCCGCCGCGGAAACGGTCACGCCGGCGCACGTCGCCGTGTTGACCCGCACCAATCGCGAAGCGCAGCTGGTCTACGGGGCGTTGCGCGCGCGGGGCATACCGACCGTGATTCGCGACGACGGCGACGTCATGCGAAGCGAAACGGCGTCCGACCTCGCGTCCATTCTGAAGGCGGTGCTCTCACCCACCCATCCCGGATGGCGACGGGCCGCCATGGCGACCCGCCTGTTCGGCTACGACTCGGCCATGCTGGCCGACCTCACGAGTGCGGATACGGATCAGCGGCTGGCCAGCTTCTCGGAGTGGGGAGACGTGTGGCGACGTCGAGGCATTGCCGCCCTGATGGCCGGCCTAGAAGCCCAAGCCGAGGCCACGCTTCGGCTCGCCCGTGCGCCCGGTGGCGAGCGACATCTCACCGATTTGCGACATCTCGAGGAACTGCTGCAGGCGCGGGAGGCCGAGGGCCAGCGAACCCCCGAAAAGTTGCTGCAATGGTTCGAGGGCGAGCGAATGTCTGAGGCCCGCCCGGCGGATGAACGCCTGCGCCGCCTGGACGTAGACGGCGACGCCGTGCAAGTGGTCACCGTGCACCGAGCGAAGGGGCTGGAATTTGACTTCGTGTTTTGCCCCTACCTCTGGTCGGTGCTGCCGGACCCCGGTACCAGTGAACGTCTGCTGGTGCGCCGTGACGACGGCTGGATGCTGGCCGACGGTACACAGCGGGACAACCAGGCAGAGCTTCGCGCCGTGACCGCCGAGCGCCTGCTCGAAGACTTGCGCCTGGCCTACGTGGCCCTGACCCGCGCCCGCCGCCGCGTGACGCTGCTGGCCGGACCCCTGGGGTACACCGCGAAGTCGACTCTGCCCCCGACCTCGCTCGATTGGCTGCTGCGAACAGACGAACTCGTGGACAGCCTGGAAGACTGGTACGCGTCCACCGCCATCCGGAAGCACAGCACCTCTGGATGCGAGCACGGCGACACGCTGCGCCGCCTCCAAGAGACGCAGCCAGACGTCATCACCGTGTCTGTCCCGCCTGCGCCCAGCGAAACGATCTGGACAGGCGGCGGCCATGCCGAAGCCGCCATGCACGCGCGCCGCGCCCCCGCGCTCGACCTGCGGGCCTGGCACCTCACCAGCTTCTCGCGGCTGGCCCATGGCCGGCACGAGGAACGGGAACGCAGTGACGCTGTAGTGGATGCGACGGTGGAAGTGATGACGGAAGCGATGTTGGAGCCAGAAGGCGCCGGCGCCGACGTGCCCCTCGCCGCCTTCGCTCGCGGCACCCACGCCGGCAACTGCCTGCACGAGCTGCTGGAGCAGTGGAATTTCCAGGAGGACACCTCGGCGCTGGTGGACCGTGCCCTGCAGCGGCATCGGCTCTATTCCCAAGAAGCCGTGGAGGCGGTGCGGCACACACTCGACGATCTCAAGAGCACCCGCCTCGACAGCCTGGACGTCAGCCTCCAGACGGCCGCCTCGGACACCAGTCTGTCTGAATGGGAGTTCCTCCTACCCCTGGGTCAAGCCGGCATCACCGGCCATGCGCTGTCGAACATCTTTGCCCGTCATGCCAGGAACGACGACGAACGCAACTATGCGCTCGACCTTGCGGGTCTGCCAGGCCAGGCGTTGTCCGGCATGCTGACCGGGTATATCGACCGCCTCGTGCGGGCCGATGACCACTGGGGCGTCGTCGACTGGAAGAGCAACTATCTGGGGCCGCGCTACGCCGACTACAGCCGGCCGGCGATGTGGCGGTGCGCGGCCGGGCAGCACTACCTGCTCCAGATTCATCTATATCTCGTCGCCCTGCGCCGCTACCTGCGTCTCCATAACTCCGGGTTGCAGGCCGTCTCAGGAAGCCTGCTGTTTCTGCGTGGCGTCCTCCCCGAAACCAACCAGGGCGTGCTCGAAATAGCGCCGCCCAAGGCGTTGCTAGACGATCTCGACGGGCTGTTCGGGAGCGCGATCAGCCCAGGCAGGGAGGCCCCAGCATGAGCCGATCCGCCATCCAGATGTTGCAGCGCCGGTGGAACCTTCCCGACGCGGCCGCGCCGGTGCTGGAACGCTTCTTTACCTCGTGGGCCGCCGGTCACACCTCGCTCGAGCTGACCGACGCAGAAGCCGGCATTCTTACCGGCAGCGCCGCCGTCACGAGCGGCAGCCACGGCAGCCGACCCGCGCCACTGGTCCTGCGTGGCACCCGGCTGCAGTCCTGGCGACTGGACCAAGCGGAGGCCCGGGTGGCCGCCAGGTTGCGGGAACTGGCCAGCGAATATGAACAGGTTCCCCCTGGCGACGCTGGCGATCTTGCCCAGCTCTTTCCCAACCCAGAGTCGGCTCAACGGCGCGCGGCAGAGCTAGGTCTACGTCGGTCCCTCGCCCTGGTGACCGGCGGTCCCGGCACCGGCAAGACCACCACAGCCGCGAAACTGCTCGCCCTGCTGGCAAGCCGAGAGCCCGGTATCCGCGTCGCGCTGGCCGCACCCACCGGCAAGGCCGCGGCCCGCCTCGGAGAAGCCATCGCCCAAGCCGCCAGGGAGCTTGACGGACCGCTGGCCAGTGTCCGTCCCCGGCTCGAGCGAGCCGCGTTTCAGGCCCGAACCCTGCATCGGCTGCTCCGCTGGCATCCGCGCACAGACCGCTGCCGATTCCACGCCGGCAATCCCCTGCCCTATGACGTCGTGGTCGTCGACGAAGCCTCCATGCTCGACCTCGTCCTCTGGGACCGCCTGCTGTCCGCCCTCGGCCGCGGTACTCGCCTCGTCGTGCTCGGCGACCACAGACAGCTCGAAAGCGTGCAACCCGGCCGGGTGCTGGCCGAGATGATCGCCGCGGCCGCCAGTAGAGGCGATACTGCAGCCTATGGTCCCCTGGCCGACTGCCACGCCGAGCTCGACCGCAACTACCGATTCGAGTCGCACCCAGGTATCAGCCGCCTCGCCGCCGCCATTCGCAATTACGACGGTGAGACCACGCTACAGACCCTGACAAACGAAGACCATCGAGAGGAACTCTTCCATTACTCCTCCGCACAGGTGAACGACGCCCTGGAACAGGTCTGGCCTCAGATCATGGCCGTCGTCCGAGCGTCAACTCCGGACGAGGCCCTCGCCGCGCTGGCCCGCATTCGCATCCTGTGCGCCCTCCGCCGGGGCCCCTACGGCGTCGAAGGCGTCAACGCCCGCGTCGAGTCCAGACTCCGCCGCGAGGGCCTACCCGCAGGCCAATGGGCCCACGGACGCCCCGTGCTGGTCACCGCCAACGATCCCCACAGCGGACTCTTCAACGGCGATGTCGGCGTACTCCTGAACAGACAGGATGGGCGCGGCATCACCGCCTGGTTCCACGGCCTCCAGGAACCGCGCACCGTCCCGCTCGCTGCTCTGCCCAGCCACGACACCGCCTGGGCCATGACCGTGCACCGATCACAAGGCAGCGAATTCGAATCGGTGCTTCTAGTGCTGCCGCCACAAGCGCACGAATTGACCGGACCCGAGCTGCTCTACACCGGAGTGACTCGGGCTCGATCACGGATTCTGATCGTGGCGGACGAGGGGGCCTTGCGGGCTGCCTGCCAGAAGCGTCCACCTCGCCAGACGGGGCTGCTGGAGAAGCTCACGCATCCAGAGGGACATTCAGGCACATGATGGCCAGTCGGATCACATAGTTCCGGGTCGACTCGATGGAGCGCTGTGTAATCGGAAGTCCGCGATACGAATCCCAATCCTCGAATCGGTCGAGCTTCCGTCTATTTTCGTCACGCCTGGTCCGAAACCCGCTGCAAGAGATCTGGCGAGTTATTCCGTGACGAGTTCACCGCCGTCGAGACCTCGTAGGCCGTAAGCCACTCCGACGGGCATGGGCGTAGGAGTGGAAGCATCCGTTCGGGCTCCTGCACCTCTGGGTCGAGCCAATGCTCGACGTCCGGCCCATCAAGGATCACCGGCATCCGGTCATGAATGTCGGCCATAAAGGTGTTGGCCCACGTGGTCACGATGGAGAAGGAATGAACCGCCTCCGCCTCGGCGTCTGGCTGCCAGCGTTCCCACACACCTGCGACGGACATGATCGGATTGTCGCGCAGGTGGATCGCGAAGGGACGCTTGGTCTTGCTCTCGCGCTTCCATTCGTAGAACCCGGACAGCGGCACGACGCACCGCCGCCGCTGGAAGGCCTCGGCGTAGCTCCGCTTTTCCATGATCTCCTCGCCGCGCGCGTTGATCAGGGAGTATTTCGCCGCCGCCTTCACGCTCTTCGCCCAGACAGGTACCAGGCCCCACCGGAACCGGTCGACCGTGGGCTCGCCGTGCCGCACCACGACGACGGGAGAATGCTGGGTCGGCGTCATGTTGAAGTTCAGGCGCATCCAGTCGAGATTGGGGGGCCTCCCGTTCAGATATTGAATTGCCAATTCCTCGTCGGTGTAGGTCTCGTAGGCGCGCCCGCACATCGGCCGATTGTATCTTGGCTGGGCAGGCCGGACGGCTCTTGCTACGGCGCGGCTCGGAACGCGGACAGGTCGACAAGGGCGGAGTCAGGCGCGGCCGCTTTGAACAGATCGACGATCCACTGGTGGCAGGTCAGGACGAGCACTTGGTTCGTGCGGGATAGGTCAACGAAGGCGGCGGCCGCGCGGCGGGCGCGCTTGAGGTCGAAGTTCACGAGCACCTCGTCGACGATAACTGGCAGGCGCTCTGTTTCATTGCCCATGCTCTGAATGAGACCAAAGCGGAGGGCGAGGTAGAGCTGCTCGTAGGTCCCTCGGCTGAGCTGTTCGGGCGTCTTCCGCACACCGGTCTCGTCAATCACGGTGATCTCCTGCTCCCCCACCGTGACGTGCAGCTTCGGATATCTGCCACCGGTCAGGCCGTGAAAGAAGGTCTGCGCACGACGCACGACGTCGGGCTGGCGGTGTTCTTCATACCGGTTGCGGGCTCGGACGAGCAGGGATCGCGCCACGACGTGCTTTGACCACTCAGCCGCGAGCACTCTCAGCTTCTCGACGAGCTCCTCGCGACGCCCCCGGAGCCGTGATGAGGCTTCGTCGCTGGAGAGTGCTTGCATCCGCTCCTGCAGGCGCCCGCGCTCTTCGGTCTGGTCGGTCGTGCGTTGCATCAGCTCCTCGAGCGTTGACTCGGCCCCCCGAAGCTCGTCGCCGATCTCTTCCTTCGTCGTCGACGCGAACGCGCTTCGCACGGCGTCGAGATCTCGCTCGCCGCCCCAGCTGGCGCGCAGGCTGGACAGATGCCGCTGGCGTGTCTCGTCGAGGCCCTGGCGTTCGAGCTGCCGCCGTGCACGCAGCCGAAACTCTTCGGGGTCGTCCGTCTCTGCGCGGGAGAGTAACTCGCGGAGGCGGTTGTCCTCGCTCGTCCGCCGGGCCGTGGCCTGCTTCAGGCTGGCGTCGCAATCCCCGGCGGCGTGCTCTGCTGCCGTATGGGCGGCCACTGCCTCACGAATCTGGTCGAATCGCTCAACGAGCCGGTCGGCGGCCTGGGCGACCGCCAGTGGGGCGTCATCGCCCGCGAGGTTCACGCCGGCATCACGGTGCGCATCGGCGACGTCCCTGACGTCGGCACCGTAGGTGTCGATGTCGTTCTGAATGGCTGCGATACGATCGCGCTTCTCGCTGACGGCACGGGCCACGACGCGCGCGGTCTCGACACGCGAGAAGAGCTCGGGGACCGTGTCTGGGGCAAGCGTCTCCGGAAGACCGTGCTCACGAAGCCAGGTCGACCAGTCAGCTTCGGCCTTCGCGACCAGTTGTTGCTGCTCGTCTCGCTGGCGGACGGCGGCGTTCACACGGTCCCGCAGTCGCACGGCGTCTTGCTCCGCGTCACGCCGCGAAGACTCGAGCCGTGCGCGGTCCCGGTGTCGCTCGGCTTCCTGTGCGAGTTCCGTCTCGACCGCATTCATCTGGTCATGTCCGGGGAGCTGATCGCGGTCCATGTCGAGGCCGAGCGGTCCGAGCGCGGCTACGAACGCCGTCCGTTGCTCGTCGGCACGGCGACGCGCCTCCTTCACTAGCCGGTCCACGGTCCGACCTCCCGTGTGGCCTGCGGTCGATGACGACGTGAGTGCGTACGCCACCACCGCCGCAGCCACGAGCGCGGCGCCGGCCATGAGCGTCGACATCTCGCGGTCCGAGGCGAGCCCAAATGCCAGCAGCAGCACGCCTAGGACGGCCAGCACGCCTGGCACGGCAAGACGCCGCCTGGAAGCGGTCGGCCCGGACCCACCGCCCGTCTGCGCTTCAAGGTCACGGTGTCGCTGAGCAGCCTGGTCATATTCGACGAGACGGCTGCGCGCGGTTGGCAACGCCGAGCGCCGCGCCTTCAACGAATCAGGGGAAAGCTGGCCGGGCGTACCGGAGTCACACTTGGCCAGTCGTTCCCGTGCCTCCTCGACCCGCTGATCCGCGTCGTTGATGCTCTTGCTCGCCTGGTCTGCCTCGCGTGCCCCCTCTCGCAGGCCGTCACGTGGCGAGGCCAGCCTCGACTTCCACTGCGCGACTTCATCGCGGCGAGGAATGGAGGTATCGAACACCGCGAGCCGCGTCTCGTCCCATCCCGAGCCCAGCTCGTTCAGGGCGTGCGTCAGGTCGGTCTCGTCGGTGCGCAGCTCCGATTCACGCTTGGGAAAGTCGCGCACCGACGCGTCGAAGCCGCTACGTCCCCGGCGAATCGCCTCGACCGCCGCGGTGTCACCAAGCAGCGCCTCACCCTCGACCGGACGGTCCGCCAGTTCCCGGGCGCGCGTCAGCTTGTCGCGGGCCGCAGCCACCAGTTCGTCGGCTTCACGCCGCCGCGCCTCCAATTCGTCGAGCCTGACGATCGGGTCGTCGGGGAACCCGGTGCGGTCGGGAATCTCCGACAAACGCGCCTCGACATCGAGCAGCGCCACCCACTCGTCCCACGTCCGCTGCCGCCGCCGACGCTCTTCCACGCGGGCGCGTGCCGCAACCACCTGGCTCTCAAGCTCCGTGGCCTCTTCCACCAGTTCGGCGCTGCGAGACATCGCGTCGCCATATTCCTGCGCCTGAGACTGGGCCTCGCGCAGCTTGCCCTCAACCTCCTGCAGCTCGGTCAGTACTTGGGCAACCGGCTGCTTCGAACCTCGCGGCGCATAGATGTCGTCTGCGCGCTTCTTGAGCTGCCTGAGCGCCCGCGGCAGCCGCGCCGCGCCGGTGCCGGCGCTGTAGATACGGCTGTTGATGCCGTTCTCTTCCTCCGACTCCAGTCGCTGCAAGTCGTCGAGGTCGAAGGCGAACACCGACGTGAAGGTCGACGCCGGGGCGTGCCCCAGCAGACGGGACAGCACGGAGTCGTGAACGGGTGAGCCGTCCGCGCCCGTGACCATCACCGGGCCGCCCTTCTTCCCGCGATGGCGTTCCACGGTAAAACGCTCATCCGCGTCGGTGACCAGCTCGATGCGGCCACCGTGATTGCCGCCGGCACGCGGAGGAAAGTGGTCGGCGGCACCAAGCCGCGGGAATCCGAACAACACCATCCGGATGAAGGCCAGCAGAGTGCTCTTTCCCGCCTCATTCGGACCGTAGAGGATCGTGACTGGCGTCTCGAACCGGGGCAGCGACGTCGCACCGTGGTCACCGAAGCCGTCGATGTGAACGCGATCGATATTCATGGCGTGGGACCGGGTCTAGCTGCCGGCCTCGTCGGCTTCGGCCACGCCTTCGGCGTCGTCTATGAGCAGACCGAGCGCGACTTCCTCGGCGGCCGCCACAAGGTCACGCATGTCGTCGGTCGCCGGCAGGCTGTTGCCGAGAAATTTGCGAGCCCGCGCGTTGTCGTAAAGTGGTGCCAGCTCCTCCTCCAGCTCGGCAACCAGGGCCCCGTCCGCCGACGCTGAATTGCTCAACGCCAGGAAATCGCCGATGAAGTCCTTGCTCTCGGCCAGCGCCGCCCGGTCGAGCCGGGACCTCGTCTCATTCAGGATTCCCCCACAGAATGCAAACGGCTCGCGACTGCCACACACCCCGTTGAGCTGGCTGATGAGGTCCTCGATGCTGCCCGAGCGGGCGAGCGACTCGTGGACCGGCCCGCGACCTTCGAGACGAACGCGATAGATCAGATGCCGGTCGTCCGCCTGGGTCACGAGGTCGTCAACGAGCGCCTCAAGACGACCAAACAGGGCGCCGTCGTCCTCGATGTCGTCAATCTGCAGATCCACCTGTTCCCAGCGCACGCTGTCTGTGGCGACGAACTCCGGTGACATCGTCACCTGGGCCCCTTGGTCATCGACCTCGACGAGGTAGACCCCGCGCGGCCCGCGCTCGTTCGGGTGACGCCCCTGCGTGTTGCCGGGATACGCCACCAGAGGCGACGCATCACGCAAGATGGCGCGGGTGTGCACGTGCCCCAGCGCCCAGTAGTCATAGCCGGTGGCAGCCAGTTCCTCGACGGTGCACGGCGCATAGGCTTCGTGGCCGGTGCTGGCCCCAACGTTGGCGTGGAGCATTCCAATCGTGACCCGACCGGGCTCGCGGACCGGAAACCCGGGTACCAGGCTGCTCCGCATCTCGCGTGTCGGATAGCTGATGCCGCAGACGACAGGACCGGCGGACGATTGCGGGTCGACCGGCACCGCTTCTGCGTGCTCGCCGAACTGATACACGCTGGGCGGCATTTTCAAGCGCGCCCCCCAGCCGTCGAGCGGGTCGTGGTTACCGTGACAGATGAACGCCCGGATGCCCCCCTCATGCAGCCGTTCGAGCCCCCGCACGAACTGGATTTGTGCCGCCAGGCTACGGTCGGCCCCATCGAAGACATCGCCGGCCACCAGCAGCGCATCCACCCGGCGGTCGACGCAGAGGTCGATCACCCGTTCGTACGCCTCGAACGTGGCGCGCCGCAGGACGTCCGCCACACGCGCCTCCGTCTCGCGGACGCCCTTGAACGGGCTGTCCAGGTGCAGATCAGCGGCGTGCACAAAACGAAACGTCATGTCGCGAGCATACCCTCTCCTCGCGGTCTGGCAACAGGGGCGCTGGCACCGACATGCCTCCACCCCCCCGAGACCGCTGCTTCCGGCGGCCGTGGTAGTGTGGCTGCGTCTAATTCAGCAGGCACGCGCTACACGACCTATACAAGGACAAAGACGTGTCGCAGTGGTCTCGGAACACGCTCATCGCACTGGATCTGGAGACGACCGGACTCGACCCGCTCGACGACCGCATCGTCCAGGCCGCGGTCGTCGTCGTGGCCGAGGACGGTACCGTGTCCGACCAGAGCTGGGACGGTATTGTCGACCCCGGCGTCCCGATCCCGGCCGAGGCGAGCAACATCCACGGCATCACCACGGAGCGAGCGCGGCGGGAAGGCATGCCTCCGGTCGAGGCGCTCCAGGTCATTGCACGCCTCATCAACGATGCGGCTGACCGTGAAATTCCACTGGTCATCTACAACGCTCCGTTCGACTGGCCCTTCGTCCTGGCCGAAGCCCAGCGGCACGGCGTTCAGACTGGCACGCCGGAGATCATCGATCCGCTCGTCATAGACCGTGCCGTAGACCGCTATCGCAAGGGCGGCCGACGGCTTGAAGTCGTAGCGGCCCACTATCGCCACGACGTGGGTCAAGTCCACAACGCGCGCGCCGACGCCGTTGCCGCGGCAGCTATCGCGCGGGCGATCGCCGCACGGTTTCCAGAAATAGGCAATCTCACCACCCGGGCTCTACAGCCGCTTCAGGTGAGCTGGCATGCGGAGCACGCCGACAGCCTTTCCCACCACCTAGGCAAGCCAATCGACTGTGGATGGCCGATACCGCGAAGTGCCGAACACCTTGCATAAGCGTCTACATCGACCATCTGCAGAACATCTACGGCAAGACGCTCGCTAGCCCGCGCCAGCCCGTTCGCCAGCGTCTCCCCCCCTCACCTGGCACGAAGTCCACGACGGCCTCAAGATCGGCCTCGCCCC
>Ga0114993_10003444_pt1 | contig 16391 bp, 12 predicted proteins | sample ArcticOcean_MG_C_FD_87042 | JGI IMG/M metagenome (GOLD analysis project Ga0114993, IMG submission 87042) | Marine microbial communities from western Arctic Ocean - ArcticOcean_MG_CB2_150 | ecosystem: Environmental > Aquatic > Marine > Oceanic | place: Arctic Ocean: Canada Basin | collected...
AAAAATTTTTTTAATTTCCTCAATAACTTTATCTTTAATAACTGTCATGAATCAATAGTTTCAGTATTTACTTCTTCTTTTTTTTTTAACATAGCCGAGCTCAATGTGTGCCAGGCTAATGTAGCACATTTAACTCGCATTGGGTATTGTTTAACACCAGATAAAGACATTATTTTAATTTTTTGGTCTTCATCAAGTTCTTCAGATTTTATTTGTTGTGTATTTTTAATCATATCTAAGAAATCAAATACTATTTTTTTGGCTACCTTTAAAGATTTTCCTTTCACTAATTCTGTCATTATTGAAGTAGAAGCCATAGATATTGCGCATCCACTTCCTTCAAAGGTCAAATTTTCCACTTCTTTATCTTTATTTAAATTTAAAAAAATTTGCACCTTATCACCACAAAGTGGATTGTGACCTTTAGCTTCATGAGTGTATTTTTCACATTTACCAAAGTTTCTTGGGCTTTTACCATGCTCTAAAATTATATCTTGGTATAACTCTTTTAAATCCATTATTTTAACTCAAAAACTTTTCTACAATTCTCTATAGCTTTGCAAAGGATATCTATGTCTTCTTTAGTATTGTATATCCCAATCGAAGCCCTTGCTGTAGCCGGTAAATTTAGTCTTTCGTGTAAGATTTGACAACAATGATGTCCAGCTCTAATAGCAACACCTTCCTCATCAACGATTGTTGAAATATCATGCGGATGTATACCTTTTATAGTAAAAGAAATAACGCCGGCTTTATTTTTAGGATTTCCAATAATATTAACAGAATTTATCTTTTTCATTTTTTCTAAAGCATAATTAGTAAGTTCATTTTCGTGTTTTATTATATTTTCAATTCCAATTGATTGCATAAATTTAATAGATTCATTGAATGCAACTACTTCTGCGGTTGGCATGGTTCCCGCTTCATATTTTTCTGGAAGTGGAGCATAAGTAACTTTGTCTTTTTTAACTTCACTAATCATTCCTCCTCCACCTAAATAAGGTGGCAAAGTTTCAAGCCATTTTTTTTTAGCATATAAAACTCCAACTCCAGTAGGACCATAAACTTTATGGCATGAAATAGCGTAAAAATCACAATCTAAATCCTTAACATCAATTTTTATATGAGGTGCACTTTGACATCCATCAACTAAAACTGGGATATTTTTTTTTTTTGCTATTTCTACAATTTCTTTTATTGGAACTATTGTACCAGTAACATTAGATAAATGAGTTAGTGCAATTATCTTTGTTTTTGGTGTTATTAATTCTTTAAATTTATCAATTAAAATATCACCATCGTCATTGATAGGAGCAAATTTTATAATTGCTCCTTTGTTTACCCTTAGATAATGCCAAGGAATATAATTAGAATGATGCTCTAATTCTGTTATCAAAATTTCATCTCCTTTTTTAATGTGCTGTTGGCCAAAAGTTGCTGCCACTAAATTTATAGACTCCGTAGCATTTTTAGTAAAAATAATTTCATCTTTAGAAGATGCGTTTATAAACTTTTTTACACTCATTCTTGTTTCTTCAAACTTATTAGTCGCATTAACTGACAGCGTGTGAATACTTCTGCCAATATTAGAAAATTCATTTTTATAAAAATTATCTAAACTTTTTATAACACTCAAGGGCTTCTGTGCCGAATTAGAACTATCAAGATAAACTAATTGTTTTCCATTTATTTTTTTTGAAAAAATTGGAAATTGAGATTTTGCTTCACTTATTTCCATTAACTTGTTCCTCCAATTTATTTTCAACAAATTCTTTAATTTTAGGGTTTTTAATAAATTCAACTACATCATTTAAAAAACCTTTAATTAAAAGTTTAGTAGATTCTTTGCGACTTAAACCTCGTGTCATTAAATAATGAAGCGAGTCTTCATCTATGCTGCCAGAAGTCGAACCATGTGAACATTTAACATCATCAGCGTAGATTTCTAATTCAGGTTTTGAATTAAATTCAGCATTTTCATGCAGCAATAATGCTTTGCTTAATTGGTAAGCATTTGTTTTTTGGGCAACATCTTTGACATAAACTTTACCTTGAAAAATACCTTTGCTTTCAGAATCTAAAACTTTTTTGACTTTTTGATAACTTTTACAATCAGGAACTAGATGATTAATGCGTGTTTTAATTTCTTGATGTTCATTTTTATTTAAAAACAATGCCGATAATATATTACAACTACAATTTTTTCCGTTTAAGTCACTTTCGATGTCTAATTTATTAAACCTTAAACCTGAAGAAAAAATTAAATTTACATACTCAGAATTATCAAACAATTCACTTTTTGAATATTTATGAAAAAATCCTTCACTTTTATTGTTTTGAATATATAAATTTTTTAATTTTGAATTTTTTTCTAATATTAAATATTCATAAACATTGTTTATAAATTTAAATTTTGATTCATTGATTGTGTATTCAATAATATGAACCTCTGAATTTTTTTTAACTTTAATTTTATTTTTATTATTTAAAATTTTATTTTTTAAATCTTTTGTAAAAAAATTATAAATAACCAAAGTTTTTTTAAACTTATAATTTTCTTCAATTTCAAGGGAGTAACCATTTTCTGCTAAAGCATGATTTAAACATATAAGAGAGTTGTCGCTTGGTTCATAGTCAATATTATTATCGTAAGAATTTATTTTAATCTTGTTTTTTTCCTCATAGTCAAAATTACTTGAGTGTAAGCTTCCGTTTGCTAAAATAATGAAATTATGTTCAAAGTTTTTAATCAACTCTGTCTTTTGTAAGTCAGAAGTAACTTTCTCTGTATCTAATTTATTAAAATTATTATCAACAATTTTTCTAAAATCAGTAAACTTCCAATCTTCAAGTCTTTTACTGGGGAATCCAGCTGATTTAAAAAGTTCTAAATTCTTAGTTCTAAAATTTTTTTCTTTAGGAGTTATTTTTTTTATCTGATCAATTTTTTTAAAATTGATTTCCAAGTTTTCCATATTTTAATTTAGTTTTTTATATCCGGTTTTTTCGAGCTCTACAGCAAGATCACCAAATCCTGTTTTAATAATCTTGCCATCTGACAAAACATGAACAAAGTCTGGTTTAATGTAGTCAAGCAATCTTTGGTAGTGCGTAATCACTAAAAAAGATTTTTTTTTTGATCTTGATGAATTTACACCTTTTGCTACTATTTTTAATGCATCAATATCTAACCCTGAATCAGTTTCATCAAGTATTGAAAAATATGGATCCAAAATTTTCATTTGCAAAATCTCATTTTTTTTCTTTTCTCCTCCTGAAAAACCAACATTTAATTGTCTAGATAAAAATTTTTCATCTATTCCTAGTTCAGAAGATTTTTCTTTAACAATTTTTAAAAATGCAAGCGTGTCTAGTTCTTTCTCACCTCTTGCTTTTCTTACGGAATTTAAAGATGTTTTTAAAAAGTTATTTGTGTTTACCCCTGGTATTTCCAAAGGATACTGGAATGCCAAAAATAAACCTTTCTGTGCTCTTACCTCAACTGGGATTTCATTGAGACTTTCTCCTTTAAAATTTAATTCGCCTGAAACTTGATACCCATTTTTTCCTGACAAAACGTTAGCCAACGTACTTTTGCCCGAACCATTTGGTCCCATGATTGCGTGCACTTCTCCTGGTTTAATAGTTAAATTTAACCCTTTTAAAATTTGTTTGCTATTAATTGAAGCTTTCAAATTTTTAATTTCTAACATTAACCTACGCTTCCTTCTAAGCTAATTCCTACTAATTTTTGTGCCTCAACAGCAAATTCCATTGGCAGTTGCTGCAAAACCTCTTTGCAAAAACCATTTACTATTAGACCTATCGCCTCTTCTTGATTCAATCCTCTTTGATTGCAATAGTACAATTGTTCTTCGTTTATTTTGGAGGTAGTTGCCTCATGTTCTACAATAGATGAGTAATTTTTATTTTTTATATAAGGTACAGTATGAGCTCCACATTTATTTCCCATTAATAATGAATCACATTGAGTATAATTTCTTGAATTTGAAGCTTTTTTACTTATATCAACTAAACCTCTATAAGTATTATCAGCAAAACCAGCTGAAATTCCTTTAGATATAATTTTACTCTTAGTGTTTTTTCCTAGGTGAATCATTTTAGTTCCAGTGTCTGCTTTTTGATGATTGTTTGTAATAGCAATTGAATAAAATTCTCCTACTGAATTATCTCCTTGCAAAATACAACTTGGATATTTCCATGTAATAGCTGATCCAGTTTCTACTTGCGTCCAAGAAATTTTAGAATTCTTTCCTCTGCATGCTCCTCTCTTGGTTACAAAGTTATAAATTCCTCCAACTCCATCTTTATCTCCTGGATACCAATTTTGTACAGTTGAGTATTTTATTTCAGCATCATCTAATGCTATCAATTCAACATTCGCAGCATGAAGTTGATTTTCATCACGCATTGGGGCCGTACATCCCTCTAGATAGCTAACATAACTACCTTTGTCTGCAATTATTAATGTTCTTTCAAACTGTCCTGTTTCAGAAGCGTTTATTCTAAAATATGTTGATAATTCCATAGGACACCTAACCCCTTCTGGAATATAAACAAATGAACCATCAGTAAATACAGCCGAATTAAGTGTAGCAAAATAATGATCTGTGATTGGTATAACTGAACCCAAATATTTTTTAACTAGTTCTGGATGTTTTTGAATAGCTTCAGAAATTGGACAAAAAATAATTCCTTTTTCTGTTAACTTATCTTTAAAGGTTGTGGCAACTGAAACTGAATCAAAAACAGCATCTACAGCAACTCCACTAAGTCTTTCTTGTTCTTTTAATGGAATTCCTAACTTTTCATAAGTTTCTAATAATTTGGGATCTACTTCGCTCAGATTCTTTGGCTTATCATTCGAGCTTTTAGGAGCGGAGTAATAGTATAAATCTTGATAATTAATTTTTGGATATTTTGGTTTTTGCCAATTTGGTTCTTTAACATTTTTAAGTCTATTAAATGCTTTAAGTCTCCAATCTAACATCCATTTTGGTTCTTTTTTTATATTGGATATAAATTTAATAACTTCTTCATTTAGGCCTTTTGGAGCTCTAATACTTTCTATATCAGTTGTGAAACCATACTTGTATTCCTTAGATTTTTCTAATTCTTGTTGTTTCATTAATTTAATTCTTTCTGCTTATCTTTTGTGGCTTTAAAAATAATATCGTTTAAGGTATTTTTTTCAAAAAAATTATTTATGTGATTTTCTAAATCATCCCATAAATTATGGGTAATACATTTTATTGATTTTCCAGTACATCCTTTTTTTGATTCTTTTTTACAACCCACTGTTTTTACTTTTTCATCAACCGCCTTAATTATACTAGATAATTTAATTTCATCAGGAGATTTAGTTAAAGTATATCCTCCGCTTGGTCCTCTAGAACTTTCAACTAAATTGTTTCTTTTTAATTGTAAAAATATTTGTTCTAAAAACGAAACTGAAATACCTTGTCTTAATGAAATTTCTGTTAGATTTGTTGGTTTGCTAGCATTAATTTTTGCTAAATCAGCCATTGCCATTACGGCATATCTTCCTTTGTTAGTCAGTTTCATATTAAATAACCCATAGATTACAGAGTTAATTTAACGAATCCTATCAAATAGGTCAAGTAAGGAAAAAAATAAAATTGACGCATTATAAACGTGGTATAAAACATACTCTTTTATTGAAAACAATTATCATTACTATTTAGATATGAAAAGCGAAACAAGTGAAACATTTATTCCTGGACCAAGTGGACGAATTCAGGCAAAATATTATAAAAGCAAACAAGTGGGAGCATCTGTAGCTTTAGTGCTACAACCACATCCTCAATATGGAGGGACAATGAACAACAGAATTGTTCATGAAACATATAATTGTTTTTATAAAAATGGTTTTTCTGTAATTAGAATAAATTTTAGAGGCGTTGGAAAAAGTGATGGAATTTTTGATAACGGACAAGGAGAACTATCAGATGCTGCTGCTGCATTAGACTGGATAGAAAAAGAAAACCCAGGATATAATCAATGTTGGGTAGCTGGTTTTTCTTTTGGTTCTCTCATTTGTATGCAGCTAATTATGAGAAGACCTGAAGTTAATAAATTTATTGCCATAGCACCCCAGCCTAACGTCTATGATTTTACTTTTTTAGCTCCATGTCCAATTTCTGGATTAGTTGTACATGGAAAAAATGATGAACTGGTTTCTGAAGAAAGTATATTAAATTTAAAAAAAAGGCTACTAATGCAAAAAAATATTGAAGTAAAATTTGATACTATTCTTAATGCTAACCATTTTTACAAAAATAAAGAAAAAGAACTAATGTCAGTAGTAGATAAATACCTAAAAGATAAAATTACAGTACTTTAATTTTTAAAAATCATTCCACCGGTGCATGCTTGTTTTACTCCAGTAGTTTCTGGAAATGAAATTGGTAATTTAAGATAAGATCTAATAGCAAGATATGCAAAAGCTTGGGACTCAACAAAATCTCCATTAACTTTGTATTCATCAATTAGTCTTATTCGTTCACTTTCTTTCTTTAATTTATCAACTAAAAAACTATTTTTTCTTCCTCCTCCACATAAAATTATTATCTCTTTATAGCGATCTACTGATTTAATTGCAGAAATTATTATTTGCGCAGTAAATTCGGTTAATGTTGCTGCTCCATCTTCAAAAGATAAGTTTTTTACAAACGAGAAATCAAAATACTTTGTATCAAATGATTGTATAGATCCTTTTAATAAATCTTTTTCTTTTTTTTTAAAATTCTCTATAAGATTAAATAAAGCTAACTTGTTTACATTTCCAGCTCTTGCAATTATTCCATTTTCATCATAATTTTTTTTAGACTTTTGTCTTATCCATCTATCAATTAAACACATGCCAGGACCAATGTCAGTTCCTGACATATCATCTTCAGTTCCAATAGTAGTTACATTTGTTATACCTCCAATGTTAACAAATGTTACTTCTTTTATTTTAAATTTTTTTTTTAACAGTTTGTGAAATAAGGGTGTTAATGGAGCTCCATGCCCACCATTCCTTAAATCATTTTGTCTAAAATCATATATAACAGTTTTTTTAGTTTTTTTAGAAAGAAGCTCACCGTCACCAAGTTGTTTAGATACTTTTTCCTTTGCGTTATGAAAAATAGTTTGCCCATGAAAGCCTATAAAGTCAATTTTTGATTTAAATTTACTGATAATCTCATTAACAACATTTACATGAAATAATGTTATTTCTTTTTCGAGAGGTTGTATTTTTTTTGATAAATTAATTAAATCTCTTGAATCATTAATTTCTTCTTTAAGATTGTGAATATTTTTATAAAGGCTTTGATTATACTTAAAATATTTGTCTAGAATTACTTCATATTTATCATCACCATTTGACTGAATAATAGAAGCATCTACACCATCACCAGATGTTCCGCTCATTAAGCCTAGACTACAGTATGAATTGGTCATAAATTATATTTAATTTAGATGGAATCTTGTATATTACAACTTTAAATATTTTAAAAAATTAATGACAGATACTTTTCTAACAGAATTCCAAAAAAGAGGTTACCTTAACCAGTGCACGAACCAAACTGCTTTGAGTGAATTGGTGTCAAAATCTAAAATTAAAGCTTATATTGGCTTCGATTGTACTGCTCCAAGTTTGCATGTTGGAAGTTTAATGCAAATTATGTGTCTACGTCTTCTCCAAAAATATGGCCACCAGCCAATAATTTTACTAGGCGGAGGAACAACCTTAATAGGAGATCCTTCGGGTAAAGAAGAAACTAGAAAAATTCTTGATAAAAAAGAAATTAATAAAAATATTAAAAGCATACAAAATGTATTTAAGATCTTTTTAAAATCGAAAAATTCAAAAACAAAACCAATTTTTGTTAATAATTATTCCTGGTTAAGCAAATTAAATTATATAAATTTCTTACGGGAAATTGGCAAGCATTTTACAATAAATAAAATGTTAACTTTTGATAGTGTTAAATTACGTTTAGAAAGAGAACAATCTTTAAGTTATATGGAATTTAACTATATGATGCTCCAAGCTTATGATTTTTATGAACTAAACAAGAGAAATAAATGCATTTTGCAAATCGGAGGTTCTGACCAGTGGGGGAATATAGTTAACGGAATTGATCTAATTAAAAGAAAAAATAAAAAACACGCTTACGGATTAACTACGCCATTAGTTACTTTGTCCTCTGGAACTAAAATGGGAAAAACAGAGAAAGGTGCAATTTGGTTAAATAAAGAAATGCTTTCTCCTTATGATTACTGGCAGTTTTGGAGAAACACAGATGATAAAGATGTAATAAATTTTCTAAAGCTTTTTACAAACTTAGAGGTAACAAAAATAGACAGTTTAAAAAACAATCAAGATATAAATGAACTTAAAATTCTGCTTGCTAATGAAACTACTGGAATGTTACATGGATACAAAGCTTCAAAAGATTCAGAAATAACTGCAAAAAAAACTTTTAAAGATAAATCTTTTGGAAAAGATCTTCCTACAATAAAAATAAAAAAAAATGATTTAATCAATGGAATAAATATATTAGATTTAGTAATTCTAACAAAATTAGGAAGCTCAAAAGGTGAAATTAGAAGAATGATTAAAAATAATGGTTTAAAAGTTAATAATTTACCTATTATTAATGAAAGTAAATCAATAAATGCAGATGATTTTGATCAAAATAATGCTCTTAAAGTTTCTCATGGTAAAAAGCAGCATGTGATTATAAAAATTATTTAGATTCTTTTTTCTTGTTTTTATTTTTTTCTAATGCCCTAACTATAAATCTTGGTGTTAAGGTTTTGATCGGATTTACTGTTGTTTTTATGTTTTTTGGAGGCCCTTTCATTTTAAAGCTCACTCCCACAACTCCTTCGCCAGTTTTTTTTCCAACCAAAATATCACCCACAACTGGAATAGAGGCAATAATAGAATTTAATTTTGTTGCTGGAACAAGTGTGCCGCGTAAGCTAACGGTCTTTCCTTTATCTACATAACCATTTAAAAGTATCGACACTGCTGGTCCCATTGCAAGAGCATCTTCTATGTTCATAATATTACCACTAGAATTTGATTTCATTTCGAATGATTCAAAACGTATTCCCTCACCACTAAGAGTATCTGCAATTCCTTGCAAAGAAGCTAATGTTAATAATTTAGCTAGAGCAGGTACTTTTGAGATTTTAAAATCTTTTATTAATAATTTTGAGTTAGTCACGCCTTGAGAAAAAACAGCTTCGTATTCAAGTTTTCCATCTTTAAATCCTTTTACAAAATTGAAGTTTTTAATAAATGGCCTAGCACGATCAGAAAATACTTGAAACGTTTTTTCCTGAGATTCGTTTTGATAAATGGAAAATTCAACTATTTCGTCGTCTGAAAAATTTCCTTTTGAACTTAATTTAACAAAAGAACCTTTGTTTATGTTTGCAATCATAGAAAATTTACTAACATCATCATTGGTTCCTGTTAGAACATTATTAAAATTAATCTTTGCTTCGCTAGTGAAATTCTTACTAAAGGTTTTTTTATCATTTTTTTTATAAAGAGATTTCAACAAAGTGTGTGCGTCAAATACTTTGCCTGAAACTAATACTTTATCTAGTTTATTAGCTAAAAAATCGTTATTTTTAATTTTATTATTATAAGTTTTAACTTTAATGATTTTAAAATCAGACACTTCTAAATTTTTATTTAGTTTTAAGCCTGATAAATAAATTTTATTTTTTTCTGAAGAAAAATCTAACTCCTTAATATTATAACTTTTGTTTAATGCAAAATTAATATCAAAACTAATTGTAGCTTTTTTTTTATTATCTTTAACGTAGTTTAGTTTTGCTACATTAATCTTTGTATTTGTTAGATCGGCAATTCCTTTAATATTATGCAATTTTTTTTTATTATTAAAATTTTCTTCTATTTGAAAACTACTAAAATTTTCTTTTTGTTTAATGAAACCTTCTAAATTTACTTTTTTTTTATATTTAGAATTTGTTACTTTGATTTTACTATCTTTAAATATTAATTTTGAGTCATATTCGGGTAAATAATTTTTAATAGATTTTTTTTCTATGGTATCTAACTCAAAATATGGAATATCACCATCAACTTTATATGTGAAATTTTTTATCTTTAAATTGTTATTGAAGTCAAAATCAATATTTGTATTCAGATTTACCTCACCATTGATATTTTTAAAATTACCAACATTTATGCTAAGTAAAGATGATATTTTTTTAATTTGTGAATAATTTAGCTTTCCATTAGTTTTTAATAAGCTTGTTGTTTTAATTTTATCTGGCTCACGTTCTAATTTTATTATGCTGTTTGCCAAATTAAGATTATAAAAATATCCTTTTTTAATTTTTAGCTCCAATCCGTTAGCATTAATTTCTTTTAAATCATTGATTTCTGTTGTTAGATTTTTTATGGAAAATTCCTTTGTTAATTTAATTGTTGCATCTGAAAGCTTTCCAAAAAACCCATAATCTTTTCCTACGCTACCATCCGGATTAAAAGGTATAGTAAAATTTCCTTCTATTTTTCCTTTAGTAAAAATTTTATTAATTCGCTTATTAACAAATCTTGGAAGAAATGCATTGGTAAATTTACTCAAATCTTTTATATCATTTTCTTTAAAATCTATTTCGATTCGTTTAAGTAAAAAATCTGAGATGAAAAAAGATTTTATTGATAAAAATAAATCCAATTTTGATAAATCAATTTCATTTTTTTTAACTAAAATTTTTGGTTTCTGGAGTTTTACTACTAAATTTAATTCTTTTAAGTTAATATGAATTTTTGTTTTATTGAATTCTAGTTGAATATACTGATTAACACTATTAGTTTTACTTTTGATTAAACTGTCAAATTTGTCTGTATTTATTCCGAAGTAGCTGATGTAAAGTACTAATGCTACGGATATAGTTAATAATATAGCAATTAACTTCAATAAAAATTTAGCCATTTTTATTTTTTCCTTTTACGTTATAAAGCGCTGCTTCTAAAAATTCATCAATATCACCATCTAACACACTTTTTGGATCTGTATTTTCTAAACCGTTTCTCAGATCTTTTACTAATTGGTAAGGCTGCAAAACATACGATCTAATTTGATGTCCCCAGCCAATGTCTGTTTTGGATTTTGCTAAATTTTGCGATTCTTCTTCTTTTTTTTGAATTTCATACTTATATAAACGAGCCTTCAACATATTAAAGCATGTTTCTTTGTTTTTGTGTTGTGATCTTTCATTTTGACATTGAACAACAATATTTGTAGGTAAATGAGTTATTCTTACTGCGCTATCTGTAGTATTAACATGTTGACCACCTGCGCCACCAGATTTGTATGTATCTATTCGAATATCTTTTTCTTGAATATCAATTTTGATACTATCATCAACAGCTGGATAAACCCACACGCTAGCAAAGCTTGTATGTCTACGTGCGCCAGAATCAAATGGTGAGATCCTAACCAACCTATGAACGCCTGATTCTGATTTTAACCATCCATACATATAAGTTCCAGCAACTTTTATTATGCTGGATTTTATTCCAGCTTCATCTCCTTTGTGTTCGCTAATTATTATAAATTTACACTTTTTCTTTTCAATCCATCTGGAATACATTCGTCTTAACATTTGGGCCCAATCTTGGCTTTCGGTACCACCTGCCCCAGCATGGATTTCTATATAAGTATCTAAATGGTCATTTTCTCCAGATAAAAAACATTGTACTTCAGTTTTTTTAATTTCTTTTAAAATTAAATATATTTTTTTTTCACAATCGTTTAGGACTGAATTATCATTTTCCTTTATGGCAAGCTTAATAAGTTCTTCTAAATTTTCGATTTCGTTTATAGTGGAATTAAAGTTATTTAGTATATTTTCAAAAAATTTTTTTTCTTTTATAGTTTTTTGAGCTAATAATTTATCTTTCCAAAAATTTGGGTTTAATATTTTTTGATTAAATTCTGTAACTTTTTCATTAATATTATGTTTTTCAAAGATACCTCCTAATATTATCAACTATTTTTTTTGCCTTTAAGATATTATTTTTTAAATCGTCCATAATTAATAAAATCTTAAAATTTTTTTGTCTTTTTTGTGGTCATACAAATCTAACTTACTCTTATTAGCCGTGTTTTCAAGATTAGTAATAACATTATCCTCAATCTTGAAAGCTTCATAGATTATTTTTTTTGTTTTTTCATTTGGTGACAATCCAGTTTCTACGTCTACCATCGTTAATTGTATACTTTTTGGTACCTTAAAGGGTCTTGCTTCTGCTTTCTTTACTACATTCTTAATAAATTTTTTAAAAATAGGCAAAGCAGCTTTGGCTCCAGTTTCATATTTTCCTAAAGTTTTTGGTTCGTCAAAACCAACATATACACCAATAACTAATTTTGAGGTAAAACCTAAAAACCATGCATCCATATTTTTGTTTGTTGTTCCGGTCTTTCCGGCTAAAGGTAAATTTAGATTTCTTAACTTTCTTCCTGTGCCTCTTTTAATTACACCTTCCATCATTGAAGTAATTTGATAAGCGGTAGCCGAAGAAATTATTTGTTCTCTGTTATCCTCTATAATGGGTATTTCATCTTTTAAATATGATATTTCTGAACAACCAAGGCAATTTCTTTTATCAGAGTTATAAATAGTCTTTCCTCTCCTATCTTGAATTCTATCAATAAAAATAGGGGTCACTTTTTTTCCTCCATTTACAAAAGTGGAGTATGCATTAGAAAGTTTAATAAGTGTAGTTTCAGCAGCTCCAAGAGAAACTGATAAAACTTCTGGTATGTTATTATATATACCAAAACTATTTGTTATTTTAGATATCTGATCAAAACCAACTTGCTGAGCTACCCTTACAGTCATTAAGTTTCTAGATTTTTCAATTCCAGTTCTTAAAGTTGATGGTCCATAAAACTTTTTTCCATAATTTTCAGGCTTCCATGTTTTTTTTCCTTCACCTTGCTCCATTACAAAAGGAGCATCTAAAACTAATGTTGATGGCGAAAACCCATTTTCTAGAGCCGCAGCATAAACAAATGGTTTAAACGCAGAGCCTGGTTGTCTTTTTGCTTGAGTAGCTCTATTAAATTCACTTAATTTAAAACTAAAACCCCCAACCATCGCAAGGACTCTGCCAGTATATGGATCCATTACTACTATGGCACCATTAATTTTTGGAAGTTGCTTTAAAATCCATTTGTCATTTTTAATTTTTTTTACGTAAATTATATCATTTATTTTTAAAAAATCCTCAAAACTACTTTCTCTAATCCAATTAATATTTTTAAAATTTATAAAACCAGTTTCTTTATTTGCAATTTCAATTTTTACTAAAAAATTTTTTACATCAATAACTTTTGCCAATTTCCAATTTAAACTTTTATCAATCTTTAATTCTTTAACATGCTCAGTCCAGTTTTCTTTTTTTATATTTTTTAAAGATCCTCTCCATCCATGTCTTTTGTCGTATTCTTCCAAACCTTCTCTAAGAGCTTTTAGCGCTTCTATTTGGTAAGGAGAGTTTAAAGGCGTTCTTATGGATAAGCCTCCTTTGTATAAATTGTCATATCCGTAAATATCACTCACAATTCTTCTAACTTCTTCAGAGTAATAATTAGCCTCTTCTAATAATTTAATTTTTCTTTTTTTGAGTTTAATTTTTTTATTAATTAAATTTTTATACTCTTTTTCTTTTATATAAGAATTCTCATATAAATTTTTTAAAACAAAGTTTCTTCTTATCTTTGCTTTTTCTTTTGATTTATAAGGATTATATTTGCTTGGTGCCTTTGGGAGAGCCGCCAATAGAGCGGTTTCTTCATAATTTAAATCGTTTACTGCTTTATCAAAGTATTCTAAACTAGCTGCGGCCACCCCATAAGTACCCTGCCCTAAATATATTTGATTTAAATATAGTTCCATAATTCTTTCTTTAGAGTAAGCTCTTTCAATTCTAAATGCTAATATTGCTTCCTTTATTTTTCTTTTTACAGAAACTTCGCTTGTTAATAAAAAATTTTTAGCAACCTGCTGTGTGATTGTTGAAGCTCCTTCTAATCTTTTTTCTGAAAAGACATTTCTTATATTTTTTATTGTTGCTCTTGTTATGCTTTTTGCATCTATACCGGGATGAGAGAAAAAGTTTTTATCCTCAGCTGATAAAAATGAATAAACTATTTTTTTTGGTATAGAGTTGTATGGTATAAATAATCTTTTTTGTAAGGCGTATTCAGCTATTAATTGACCTTCTCCAGAATGAACTCTACTTGATACTGCAGGCTTGTATTTTGATAGTATTTTATAATCTGGTAATTCTGAGGAAAAATACCATAATATTAGAAAAATCACCATAAGCCCTAGAAACAAGAATGAGGCAAAAATTTTAAATATTTTTTTTATATAAATTAACATTAAATTAAACAAACAATTAAAATTTGGCCTTCTTAGGGCATTTATTAGGTTTGTTCAGAATTACAAGCTATAATTGCATATATTTATGATAAAAATTAATATATAAAATCATATAGAAAAAACAAAATTCAAAATTATGAACAATATAATATTTACCAGCAGGAACAATTTTTTATGGAAAAAAATTTATATATCGATGGATCTCATCCAGACGAAACAAGGGTGGTTCTCAAGTCAGAAGAACACATTGAAGAATACGAATACGAAAGCAAAAATAAACTTCATATAAAAAATAATGTTTATTTAGGCAAAGTAAGTAGGGTTGAACCATCCCTGCAAGCAGCATTTGTTAATTATGGAAGACAACGACATGGCTTTCTTGCTTTTAACGATATTCAGTCAGACTATTATCAAATTCCCCACGATGATTTAGAAAGATTAAAAAAAGAGGAAGAAAAATTACGACTAGAACTAAAAGAAAAAAGCAATGTTCAAGAAGAAGAAAAACCTTTAGAGGAAAAACAAGACTTAAATCAATCAAGTAATAACGACAATAATAGAGAGAAAAATAAAGTTGAAAGTTCACTTTTTGAAAAAAATAATCAAATAAACGAATTGAAGAAAAGATATGGCATCAGAAGATATAAAATACAAGAAGTAATTAAACCAGATCAAATAGTTTTAATACAAGTTTTAAAAGATGAGAGAGGACAAAAAGGAGCTGCCTTAACAACTTTTATATCTTTAGCGGGAAAATATAGTGTTTTAATGCCAAATACTTCAAAAGGTGGTGGCATATCAAGAAAAATAAATAATTCAGACGATAGAAAGAAGATAAGAAATATTTTAAATGAGATAAAAATTCCATCAACCATGGGACTAATAGTTAGAACTGCAGGACTTAACAAAACAAAGAATGAACTTGAAAAAGATATTACAAACACAGTAAGTTTATGGGAAGAAATCAAAAATAAAGCTGTAAAATCCATAGCCCCAGCCTTAGTTCATGAAGAAGGCGATGTCATTAAAAGAGCATTAAGAGACATATATGATAACGAAACTAAGAATGTAATCGTTGAAGGAGATGATGGATATAAAAAAACTAAACAGTTTATGAAGTTGCTTATGCCAGAAAATGTAAAAAAAATAAAAAAATATAAGGGTAAAATACCTCTTTTTCATGAAACTGGTATTGAAAAAAAGTTGAATCAAATTTTTGAACCAACAATAAAATTAAAATCTGGAGGATATATAGTAATTAATCCTACAGAGGCTTTAGTTTCAATTGATATAAATTCTGGTCAATCTACAAGAGAAGTAAATATAGAAAAGACTGCTGTTAACACAAACCTAGAAGCTGCAGAAGAAATATCTAGACAAATAAAAATAAGAGATCTTTCGGGATTAATAGTAATAGATTTTATTGATATGTTAAATTTTTATAACAGGCGGCTGGTGGAAAGAAAATTAAGAGAAAAACTTAAAGATGATAGAGCAAGAATACAATTTGGAAGAATAAGTAACTTTGGATTGCTAGAGATGACAAGACAAAGGTTAAGAGAAAGCTCAGTAAAATGGAATATGGTGCTTTCAATTGACTCTTTTGCTTTGAAAATAATAAGAAAAGCTGAAGAAGCAGCCTTTTCTAATAAAGCAAAGATAATAAACATAAGTATACCAGAAAAAGTAAAAAAATTTATCGAAAAAAATTTAGCTAAAGAAATAAGTCACTTTATAAAAAAATATAAACTGGAATTTAATTTAATAGCTGACAAAGATTTAATGTTACCAGAATATAAAATAGATTTATTAAATAAAAATAAAAAATCTATTAGCAAAATGGAGAATATAGAAAAAATAGAAACACTTTCTCCTGAAAGTGGTTATAATAAAAAAAGTTTTATTAAAAAAAA
>Ga0114993_10003445_pt1 | contig 16387 bp, 25 predicted proteins | sample ArcticOcean_MG_C_FD_87042 | JGI IMG/M metagenome (GOLD analysis project Ga0114993, IMG submission 87042) | Marine microbial communities from western Arctic Ocean - ArcticOcean_MG_CB2_150 | ecosystem: Environmental > Aquatic > Marine > Oceanic | place: Arctic Ocean: Canada Basin | collected...
AAAATAAAAGCTCTAGCTCATATTACAGGTGGAGGTTTCAAAAATGTAGACAGAATTCTTCCAGACAATTTAAAGGTTGAGTACAAACAATCAAATGGATATTATTCTCATCCTCATCATTTTGAATGGATTCAATCTAGAACAAATATGTCAAAAGAAAAAATGCGCAATACATTTAATTGTGGTATAGGAATGGTTATAGTATTATCACCAGAAGAGGTTGAAAAATTACCTGTAGATTCGATACATTTAGGAGAAATAGTATGATAGGAATATTGTTAGGAAGTGAAAGTGATTGGGAAGTGATGTTAAATTGTTCTGAAAAGTTAGAAGAATTTAATATTCATCATGACATGGTAGTTGCATCCGCACACAGAGCACCTGAAAAAGTAACGGAACATATAAAAAAGTGGGAAGAACTTGGATATAAAATTATAATTGCAGCCGCAGGAATGTCAGCCGCTTTACCTGGAGTAGTTGCATCACAAACAAAGTTACCTGTTATTGGGGTACCTATGAAAAGTGATTTAATGGGCATTGATAGTTTGTTAAGTATAGTACAAATGCCTAAAGGTGTACCTGTTGCATGTATGTCAGTAGGCAAGCATGGCGCAATTAATGCGGCGCTATACGCAAAACGTATATTAGACATGATAGTTATTGATACACCTTATGGAGCATAATGATAGAAGTTAAAGTAAGTAATTCACTTAAAGTCATTGGCGAATTTACATTAATTCATAAAGACGGAACTGAAGAAGTTATTAATGGAAAAAGATCATTTTGTAGATGTGGGCGATCACAAAACCAACCATTTTGTGATAATTCACATCGCATAGAATTAGAAGGAAGAAAAATAGAAGACGAGGAGTCGCTGTTCTAATGAGAATAAAACCAGATATAAAACTAGATTTTAACGATGTGTTGTTAGAGCCAAAACGATCTACTATATCTAGTAGGCGCAGTGTAAATTTAGAAAGAGAGTTTATATTTAGGCATTGGGACGAATCTGCTCAAACATGGGCAGGTACTCCTATTATGTCATCTAATATGGATGGTGTAGGTACTTTTTCAATGGCAATGATATTGCAAGAATTTAATATGCTTACTACAATTAGAAAGCATTATACATTTGATAATTGGAAAGAAGCAGTAGATAAAGGATTACGTTTAAATAATGTAGTAGTTAGTACTGGCACTAATGCTATTTGGGAAACTGATGCGAAAGATTATGCAACTGCAAAAGCAGTATTAACTCAATGGCCAGAAGTTAAGTTTATTTGTATTGATGTAGCAAATGGATATCAACAAAATTTTGCGGATTTTGTTAAACATGTGCGGGATGATTTTCCAGATAAAATCATCATTGCAGGTAATGTTATTACAGCAGAAATGACAGAGCAGTTATGTATATCGGGAGCAGATATAGTCAAATGTGGCATAGGTCCTGGTAGTGTATGTACAACGCGAGAACAAACTGGAGTTGGTATGCCACAAGTAAGTGGTATAATGGAATGTGCTGATGCCGCACATGGATTAGGTGGGCATGTAATTGCTGATGGTGGATGTACAGTACCAGGAGATGTAACAAAAGCATTTGGCGCTGGAGCAGATTTTGTTATGTTAGGCGGCATGTTAGCATTTCATGAGGAATGTGAAACGGAATTAATCGATGGTAGATATGAATTTTACGGAATGAGTTCAGACCGTGCAAAAGAAGTGCATGGATCACGAAAGGATGGTTATTCAAGCACAGAAGGTAAACAAATTATAATAGAGTCTAAAGGACCAGTTAGAAATACAATAAAAAATATTTTAGGTGGACTTAGAAGTGCATGTGCAATGATTGGAGCACGAAGAATAAAAGATATACCAAAATGTGCAACTTTTGTTATGGTGAATAGTCAACAGAATAAAATTTATGAAAAATAAAGTAACAGTAATTGGAAATGGGGGGCGAGAAGATTCACTTCGTTGGAAATTACGACAAGAGGGTGTAGAAATTATGTATGTCTCCACGTATAGTGCCCAGGATTACTTGACAGTTATAGGTCCTGAAGTACCTATTGCAGAAGGACTTACTGACGAATTAGAATCTAAAAATATACCGGTGTTCGGACCTTCGAAGTTGGCGGGAAGATTAGAAACAAGTAAATTGTGGGCTAAGCAATTTATGCAACGCCATGATATTCCTACTGCAAAATGGACAACACATTCACGTGAAGAAATAACAGAAGCAATAACAAAAAAACATGGGGGATGGTGTACAATTGTTATTAAAGAGGATGGGTTGTGTGGAGGAAAAGGTGTCACAATTTGTGATACAGAAAATGACGCAAAAGAAGCGGCATTAATTTATGACTCAAATAAATTTAAATCTTCATCCAATAAAATATTAATTGAAGATTTTATTAAAGGACAAGAAGCGAGTTGTTTTGTATTAACAGATGGTAAAAATTATAAAATACTTCCTTATTGCCAAGATTATAAACGTGTGGGTGATGGTGATACGGGACCTAATACGGGTGGTATGGGTGCATATGCCCCAGCGCCATTAATAATAGACAAATTAAAAGAAAGAATAGAAAAAGACATTGTTATTCCAACTATTAATGGAATGCGAGAAGAAGGTATTCCATATAAGGGTGTATTATATATTGGATTAATGATTAACTATGGAAACCCATATGTAATAGAGTATAATGTTCGCTTTGGTGATCCAGAATGTCAAGTGCTAATGATGCTAATGAAAAGTGATTTACTTCCATATTTGGAAGCAGTTGCCTCTGAGACATTAGATACACTACCTGATCCTGAATTTTATGATGAATCTGCAATGACGGTTGTTATGTGTTCTGAGGGATATCCGGGCGAATATGAAAAAGGACATGTTATTGATTGGAAAAACAAAACACATTTTTCTGCTCCAGATACTAAAGTATTTCTCGCGGGTGTCAAATGGAAAGATGATCATTATGTCACAGATGGTGGACGAGTATTAAATGTAACAGCAAAAGGAAAAACATTACAGGAAGCAAGAGATAGAGCATATGAACTGGTAGAAAAAATAAGTTGGAATGGTAGTTTTTATAGAAAGGATATAGGGCGCAGAGCATTATGAAAAAGATAGTTGTATTGGCATCAGGTGAGGGTTCTAATTTTAGTGCAATTGTTGATAGTGGAATTGAAATAGAACGTGTAATTACAAATAATCCAAAGGCTGGAGTAATAAAACGAGCAATAAAGTCTGGTGTTCCTGTTGTTGTTATTCCTCAAAAATATGGAGATCGAAAATATGGTTTTGGGTGGTTTGGGTGTAGATTAGATGAACATATTTCTAATGACACAGACTTAATTGTGTTAGCGGGTTTTATGTTAATTTTATCGCCAAAGTTTTGTGAAAAATGGGAAAATAAAATAATCAATATTCATCCTTCCCTTCTTCCCGCATTCGGTGGAGGATGTCACGCAATTAAAGATGCATGGGAATATGGATGCAAAGTATTTGGAGTAACAATTCATTGGGTTATTCCAGAAGTTGATGTGGGTACTATTATTGCTCAACAAGCAATTCAAAAATTTGAAGGTGATACCCTAGAAGAAGTAACAGAAAAAATACATAAAGTTGAACACTATGTATATCCAAAAACAATAAAGAAACTGATAAAGATTTAACAAATGTGTGGAATTATTGGGGCATACTCATTAAAAGATAAAACAAAAAATGTATATCCACTTATTGTGAGAGGATTACTCGATTTACAGCACCGTGGACAACTTAGTGCTGGGATTACATCATATAATTCAGAACGCAAAAGAATCCTACAAACACATAAAAAGAATGGCAAAGTACATGAGGTATTTGAGATAAACCATCGTTATAAAAGTAAAAGACTTTTAGAAGATTATAGTGGTCATGCAGCAATAGGACATACACGTTATGCAACTAGTGGAGATAATGAAGACCAATTAGCGCAACCATTTGAACGACCACATGGAAGAAAATCTAAATGGTTCTCTCTTGCATTTAATGGTAATCTCGCAAATTATGAACAGTTGAAAGCTGGTTTGGAAGAAGTGGGTTATAATATGACCTATGATTCTGATACTGAGGTGATCATGCACTTTTTAAGTAGAGAGGTGCAATCACATAAGCCATGGGAAGATTTAAACTTTAAGGAAATATTTAAAAATTTATTGACAGATTTTGATGGATCGTGGAACATAGCATTTTTAAATGCAGATGGTAAGATGGTTGCAGTCAGAGATCCATTAGGATTGAGGCCTATGTGTTGGGGAATTTCTAAAGATGATGTATTAGTGTTTGCATCAGAAAGTGTAGTTCTTTCAAATTTACAAATTGAAGCACAAGACCTAAAACCAGGTGAGATGATTATTATTGATGAAGATAAGGTATCTATTGTACCATATACACCATCAATACCAACCAGTTATTGTTTTTTTGAGTGGATATATTTTGGGCATCTTGCATCTGTGATAGATGGAGAATCAACATACCATGTACGAGAAAGAATTGGAGAAGAGTTAGCAAAAGAAGAGACATTGAAATTGGAAGAGAATGGTTGGATCGTGGTTCCTGTGCCCGAATCATCGTATGTAGCCGCTGCAAAATATGCACAAGTTACAGGGATGCCGTTTGTACAGGGACTTCTCAAAAATCATTCTGTAGGTAGAACATTCATAGATAATACAAATAGACAATATAACATATCTTTGAAATTTACACATTTGAAAGAAGTAATACAAGGCAAGAAAGTGATTCTCATAGATGATTCTATTGTGCGTGGTACAACAATGAGAACATTGGTAACAAATTTGAAAGAATGGAGTGGCGCAAAAGAGGTTCATTTAAGAATAGGATGCCCACCTATTAAATCGCCGTGTTTTTATGGAATAGATTTTCCTACAATAAAAGAATTATATGCGGGCGCTAATACACCAAATTCCAAAGATTTTAATGCAGATAGTTTAAAATATTTAAGTTTTAGAGGATTATTAGATGCAGTAAATAAAAAAGAAAAGGATCTTTGTACAGCTTGTATAACTTCTGAATATCCTACAAATGAAGGTAAAATTAGATTTTTAAAACAATATTGAGAGTGTTGAATTCAGGGCGGCGCAGTTGACCACTGACCATTAACTGAATCGGCGGGATTAGTCAACCGCTTAAAAATCCTCATAATATCGGGAGAGTATAGCATTCTCATATTATTAGTGAATTTTCGTGTGATAAGAATAGAAATATGATAAATACTCAATATCTGTTATATGTGAGTATTATTACTCTTTTTTTTATAATGAAACAGACAACCTATAGAAGAGGAAATATGCTAAGTAAAATTTTATTACTTACTATATTATTTTTGTCCGTCTTACCCTATTCGATACATATCACAGCAAAACACAAAATAGCGCTATCGAAAACTCCATTTATTACTGCAACTAGTCAAATTCAAAACATGAAACCATTATATAATAATACTAGTATTCAGAGGCCGGTCAAATTTGATTATAATTGGCATTATACTTCAAGACAAAATCAATGCATGGCGAAAAATATATTTTTTGAAGCCGCTACTCAAAGTACTGCGGGTAAGCTGGCAGTTGCTAATGTTGTTATGAATAGAGTTAAATCAAGTAAATGGCCAAATACTATATGTGAAGTAATAGAACAGGGTCCACGTTATTATTCTGATAATAGTAGACAGTGGATTCCTAAGAGAGATCGGTGCCAATTTTCTTGGTATTGTGATGGTAGGTCTGATGTTCCTAAACCAGGAAGGTACTGGAGGGAATCACAGAAAGTGGCTAATTATGCAATATCAAAATCTAATAATATGCTAGATATTACTGATGGAGCCACTCATTATCATGCGGATTATATAGATAATCCAAGGTGGACATATAAGAAAAAAAATACAACAACTATTGATGAACATATATTTTATCGTTAAATAATTTTTTTGAGGAATATTATGAGTGTGAAAATACCACAACATGAAACAGGAAATGTGGCAGAAAATTCAATGGGAGGTACAGAATTAACCTCCCTTGGATTGTTTAGTAGATTGCCTGATGATTTAAAAGATGGATTCGATTGGGTGATATCCAGATATGAAAAGGAACTTGAGGGGAAAAAGCCTGCCTTATATTGGGTTCATGATTTACCACAAGACCCCATGCACGACCACCTGAAAGAAATTGGTGGTATAGATAAGTTTGAAAAAATCATATTTTCAAGCCATTGGCATATGCAAATGTTTAAAGCATATTTGCAAGTGCCATATCATAAAAGCATTGTAATGAAAACAGCAATTGATACAATTCCCGAACATAAAAAACCAAAGGATGAAGGCAAATTGAGACTTGCTTATTTTTCTACTCCACAGCGTGGTTTAGATGTTTTATTAACTGCACTTGAAATGTTGGATCGTGATGATTTTGTGCTTGATGTATATTCTAGTTTTAAATTATATGGTTGGGAGAAAAATGATGAACCATATAAACCTTTGTTTGAAAGATGTGAAGAATTAGAATATGTAAATTATATAGGTACGGTTCCTCATAAAGAAATGTTGAACGTATTAAAAAAATCTCATATACTTGCTTATCCTTCTACTTGGGAAGAAACATCTTGCCGTGTTGCAATGGAAGCAATGAGTGCTAAGATGGCAATTGTTGCTCCCAATTATGGAGCCCTTCCAGAAACATGTACAGATTATTCTTTCATGTATCAATGGGATGAGAGAAAATTGGAACACGCTGAAGCTTTTGCTGATGTTCTTGAAGATGTGTTAGATAGTTATTGGGAGGATGAAACACAAGAAATATTGTCACATCAGAAATGGTATGCTGATACGTATTATTCTTGGGATTATAGAATTGATAAATGGATAGATTTTTTAGTTCATTTAAAAGAGAAATCATGAGTAAAATAAAAAAGTTTAAGGAGTTGTTAAGTATGTCAACTCATATTTCTGGAGCTGATGATTATCAGTTAAGAAAATTTAATGAAGGTGGTAATTATCTTTTTATTGATCAACTGGGTGATTTTGTTGTAATTGAAAAAGATAGTGTAAATCAAATATGTGATGCTTTGTGGTCAGATAATTATGGCCCAATTGAAAATGTCTCTATGACAATGAATTAGATAAATATAAATAAGGAGATATCTAAATATGTGCCCAATTTGTTGGATTAGTGGAATTCTTGCATTATTATTTGGCGCATCTGCGCTTTCTTTTGGAACAGAATGGTATATTCTAATACCCTCTTTTGTATTACTTGCTTATGGTGGTTATAAGATATGGATTGGTATTAAAAGAGGTAAGAATTTTTCAACTGAACAAAATACCAATAGTAAGAGAACAATAAAAAGATTTATTCTTGGTGTTGCAATAGGATTGTATACAGGAATTGCAGTCATGTATGCTTTGTCTGGTGCAGAACATAAACGAATGCATGATTTATTAGAACAACATGGAATTGAAGAACAACATGGACATGGATGATATGATAGTAGAGAAAGTTAAAGTAGTAGAACTAACATTTGAAGATGGCACAAAAAAGATATGCCGTGGAGGTGAAGATGTGGTAGAAAGAGCCTGGGGAAATTATCCAGTAGTTTCTGCTAGATGGACAGGAGAAGAAGAAACAATGCAATGGATTCCCTGTAATGAATTTACAGGTTGGCTATAATGATTAAAGGAGTAAAATGGCAGAATATAAAAATGACGAACCATGTGAATTTATTTACAACATAACCGCAATAGAGAAAGTTGTTGATGGAGATACTATTGATGCAGTTTTTGATTTGGGCTTTGATGTACGGATATGCAATAGAATCCGCCTGCTTGGAATCGATACCCCCGAATCACGAACGCGTGATTTGGAAGAAAAGTTTTATGGAAAACTCGCATCGGCAGCTCTCAAATCATGGGTACATTGGGCAGTCATATCAGACAGAGATGATATTGAAATGCAATGTAGATGTCCAGAGTCAGACAGCAGAGGTAAGTTCGGTAGAGTATTAGGAGAACTTTGGATCAACTGTAATGAAGATGGGCATGAATTTGGTGGATGGACTAACTTAAACAAATGGATGTGTGAGAGTGGTTACGCAGTAGGATACTCTGGTGGAAGTAAAGAGGAAATTGAAGAGGCTCACATGAAAAATAGACAAGTGCTTCTAGAACAACAAGGTGTTAAATACGATGGTTAAGGAATTGTTGACAGTTTCAAAAAATAGTGTATAATATAAGAATATCACCTATTGAGTAAACATGATATCATTTACAGAAAAAGCCGCCAATAAAGTATTGAATATAATGAAAGAGGAAAAAGTTTCTGATGATACAGTAGTACGAGTTGGTGTTAAAGGTGGTGGTTGTTCCGGATTTACTTATACAGTAGATTTTGAAAGTAGAAAAGGAAAATTTGATTTGGAATTTGAATCATTTGGATTAGGTATTTTGGTAGACAAGAAAAGTCATCTATATATTAAGAATACAGAAATAGATTGGTCAGATAATTTAAATGATCGTGGATTAAAATTTAATAATCCTTCAGCAAAAGGCTCGTGTGGCTGTAGGACATCATTTATGCACGATCATACTGAGGAGAAAGATGATGCAAGCCCAAGTTGGATGTGAACTTAAAATTTCTGAAAAAGCCGCAAAGGTTTTTAAGGAAATGATTGAGGACGAAAATAAAGACCTCAAGACTTCCTATTTACGAGTAGGAGCAAATTCAGGTGGTTGTTCTGGTTGGAAATATAGTTTAGATGTTGAAGAAAGTGTTAAACCAGAAGATTTAGTTTTTACACAAAATGATGTTAAATTGGTAGTAGATGGATACATACTTAATGATATAATTGGTGATGTAGAAGTAGATTATAAAGATGGTAATTTAGTAGAACAGGGATTTGTATTTAAAAGACTTAAACATGAGCATGTCTGTGGATGTGGCGAAAGTTTCACCCCATTAAAGGATATTCCTGCAGACGGAAAACAACACTTAGGATGGAAATAAAATGGCATATTCGGAAAAAGTAATTAAACATTTTGAAAACCCTCAAAATATTGGAAGCTTTGATAAAAACGATCCAAGTATTGGAACTGGACTTGTAGGTGCTCCTGAATGTGGAGATGTAATGAAACTACAAATAAAAGTAGATGAGAATGATAAAATTGTTGATGCAAAATTTAAAACATTTGGATGTGGTTCTGCAATTGCAAGTTCTTCATTGGCAACTGAATGGGTTAAGGGCAGAACGTTGGATGAAGCATTTGCACTAGATAATACAGTCATTGTGAAAGAATTATCATTACCACCAGTAAAAATTCATTGTTCAGTTCTAGCAGAAGATGCAATTAAAGGGGCAATTGCTGATTATAAAAGTAAACAATTATAAAGTAAAATAGTATAATGAATGATCCAGTGAACATAGAAGATAATTTTAATTGGTATACTTTTGGACAATCTATTTTAATGTATCGGTCATTACCCGAGATGGTTGATTCTATTAATAACCATTATGAAAAATTATTGCTAGAAAATACTCTTCCTATTCTTTATGGTCGAAAGGGATCTGGCGGAAAAGAGGGTGACGCATTTTCTATGTATTATGATGGCGTAGATACAGAAAATTATCCAAAACATAATTTTTTACCTCCCGCCATTAAAGAATGGGTGGAATCAAGAGCATTACATTATTTGGAGTGGAATAAGATTTTACACAAAGGAATAAAAACTCAACTTGCTTGGGTTAATAATTATAAAGCCGGAGATTATAATCCATTACATACACATACTGGTGATTATAATATGTTTAAATCTCCATTGGAAAAGAAGCCATGGATGTGGGGTGTAGTAGTTATGATAATATTGAAATTACCTACTAATGTGGGACCTGAACAAGCAAAAAATGATTATACTCCTAAAAATGGGGCATTGGAACTTGTGTGTCCATTTTCTACTGCTTATTTGGCAAAAAGGTCTTTAATTCCTGAAATAGTCGAGGGTTCAGTCGTTGTTTTTCCTTATGATATGCTTCATACAGTCTATCCTCATTTCAATGAAAATGAAATACGGAGAACAATGCCGTTTAATGTAGATGTTTATTTAGATGATGATGTTATTACAGAAGAATAGGAAAACTACGATTTGAGATATAATGATAAAAAGGACAAGTAAAATTAAAAGGGGAATAGTAACAAGGTCTCCAAGAAACCTTGATGAAAAATATTTGGGTAGTGAGCCAGATTGGGACCTCAGTGAAATTGCTTCTAATATTGACATTGTGACATCCTTAAATTGGTATCATCATTTTCATGGACCCGATGAATCTAAACAATGGTTTATAGAACACCTTTCCTCTTTAAACAAACCTAAAAAAGAAATCAATTCCATTAAAACGATTAACAAATTTGAGTTCCATTCTTCTTTTGGGTTTTTAAGTAGAATGGTTTCCCGTGGATGTATATTATCGGCTGATATCCAGAAAAAAATAGGTCTAGAGCTCGATAGATTATTATCAATAGCCAATAGAAATAAAATAATAACAAATCCTATAAAAGAAATTGCTAATAAAAAGAAACCTAATATCCAAGAACATATTCATAAACAAGTATCAACGTTTGTTGGAGAAATTGAATATGAAATAGATTGCGTAATAGATAGCAATTTCAAAAAGGAGTTTGATACATATTCTTGGTTACAAAAAAAAGAAGTTAAGTCATTACATGCCAGTAAATTAATATTAAAACTTCAGCCAGACCTTGATGAAATTAATTCTGCTTTAGAAAGGGGAGGGGATGAAGAAATTAAAGAAGCCTATTCAAGTTGGAAACCAAAACAACTAAAAAAGCTTCAGTCTCTTTATAAAAAGGTGATTTCAGATTGTGAAAAATGGGCTAATGTTGCAAAGAAAACGCGCATTCCTCGCAAGAAGAAACCAATATCAGTTGAAAAATTACTTGCTAACATAAAATATAAAAAAGAAGATAGTGAATATAAAATAGCTTCCGTCAATCCTTCAGAAATTATTGGGGCGGAACAACTCTGGGTATTTAATACAAAAACTCGCAAATTGGGAGTATATCATACTAACAATCATGCCGGTCTTACTATTAAAGGATCAACTCTTAAAAATTATGAGCCGTTGAAGTCGATGTGTAAAACTATACGCAAACCAGATGAGGTTTTAGTGAGAGTGTTAGAAGGTGGTAAAATAATTTTACGAAAAGTATTAGATGAAATTAATGCTAAACATTCAGAAATGAATGGAAGACTTAACAATGAAACCATTTTGTTAAGGGTGGTAAAATAGAAAAAGGTGTATTATGATACTTGTGGATTATTCTCAATTAGCAATTGCTAATATTATGCAACAAATTAGATATGATAAATTAGATGAGCAATTGGTGCGACATATGATTTTGAATAGTATCCGGCTTCAGAAACAAAAGTTTCATGATAAGTTCGGTGAAATTGTTATATGTGTCGATTCTCGAAATCCTTGGAGGAAAGATGTTTTTCCTAATTATAAAGCACATAGAAAAATTACACAAAAAAAATCTGATATAGATTGGAATAGTGTATATGATATTTTAAACATTGTGCGCGAAGAATTAGAGAATTTTATGCCTTATAAGGTTGTGAAACTATTGAGGGCTGAGGCAGATGATATTATAGCAGTTATTTCTAAACATTCATATGAAAATGCTGATTTCGGAAAAGTAGAACCAATTTTGATACTTTCTGGTGATAAAGATTTTGCTCAATTACAGAAATTTCCAAATGTTAGCCAATATTCACCCATTACAAAAAAATATATCAAACAAGAAAACCCCGCTAAATTTGTAAAGGAACATATTTTTTTAGGCGATAGTGTAGATGGTATCCCTAATTTTATGTCTCCAGATGATGTTTTTATTACTAAAGAAAAAAGACAAACGCCTATTTTAAGAAAAAAGTTGGCGGGTTGGTTAGATCAGGACCTGAGAGACTTTTGCACAGAAGGAATGTTAAGAGGTTATAAACGAAATGAACAACTAATCGATTTTGAGTTTATACCAGATTCAATGTCTAAAAATATTATTGAAGAATTTGAAAAACAAACATCGGGCGATAGAAGTAAAATGTTAAATTATTTTATGAAAAAACGACTTAAAAATTTAATGGAGCACTTAAATGAGTTCTAAGTTTCACAAATTTATATCAGATCCACAAGGGTTGATGATGGGAGAAAGAAATATGATAAGAAAACTTGTACCAGAAGTATTTGATGATATGTCCAAAGAAAGGTCACAAAAGAGAAAGATTGAAATTTTACGTCAAAATGATACAACTTCTTTGAGAGAAGTGTTGCGTCATAATTTTGATGAGAATATAAAGTTTGCTTTGCCTGAAGGTCGTCCGCCGTTTACTCGACAAGATGTTCCACTAGGATATCAAACTGCAACATTAGGGCCAGAAATAAGAAGGCTTTATCTTTTTGTGGAAGGTGGACATACTACTATAACACAAAATAAACGAGAAATGTTGTTTATACAATTTTTAGAAGCCGTACATGAAACAGAAGCAGATGTAATTATTTGGATGAAAGATAAAGAATTAGAAAAACATTACAAGGGATTAACATACGCAATAGTTCAGGAGGCGTTTCCGAATTTATTACCTCATAAGGAAGTTCGTGGTAGAGGTCGCCCACCTAAAGAGAAGACACAAAGTGATGAAGACAATTAAAGTTTCCTGGGAAGAGAATTCTCGTAAAATAGACACTGTAGGTACTGTAGTTCATTGTAATCCTCAAAAATATGTTAGATTACAAATTGCAGGCAGTTCAATTTCAATAGACTTACCTTGGACAGGAGAGTTTTATGAACAAGATTTTTGTGGACGGAAATATAAATGTGAAATATGAAAGCTTTTTTATTATCAGCCGGTCTTGGAACAAGATTGTCACCATTAACTGATACTACTCCCAAATGTTTATTACCTATTAATGGACGGCCCCTTTTACAATATTGGCTAGATCATATGAAAAGGTCGGGAGTTGAAAAGGTTTTAATTAACACTCATAAACATCATGATCAAATTGAAAGTTATTGTAAAACGTGGACATCATTACCTGATATTATTCTTACTAGAGAACAAAAATTATTAGGCACTGCTGGAACATTATATACTAATAAATCATTTGTTGATGGGGAAGAAGACTTTTTTTTATTATATGCAGATAATATTACTAATGTGCCGTTATCAAGTATATATGAATATCATAAAAAGAAAAAAAATTCTATATTCACTACTTTCGCATATCCAACCAATATACCGGAACAAAAAGGTATTTTCACAATAGATTCAAACAATAAAGTTAAACATTTTATTGAAAAGCCAAAAAATATGAATGGATTGTTTGGCTTGGCAAATTCTGGCGTGGGAGTTTTGAATTGTAAAATTTTTGATTATATTAATAACTTGACTTTTGACATAGGATATGATATAATGCCTAGATTGATTAATAAAATGTATGTTAAATTACTTGAGACTAATCAAAAAATTATTGACATTGGAACTCTAGAAGATTATAAATTAGTTCAAAAAGAGTGGAGTAAGTATGATAATAGTCCAAACACCATTACGAGTGAGTTTTTTGGGAGGGGGATCTGATTTTAAGGATTTTTATGTACAAGAACCAGGAAAGGTAATTAGTACAGCCATTGACAAATATACTTTTGTGATTGTTAATCAATTATTTGATGACCGTATTGTTGTTAATTGGTCTATAAAAGAATCCGTAAAAACCCCTCATGAATTAAAACATGAATTAGTTAGGGAAGCATTACTCAAAACAGGAATATTTGGTGGTATAGAAATAACAACTTTAGCTGATATTCCCTCAACTGGTTCGGGATTAGGATCTTCTTCTAGTATTTTAGTAGGATTATTGAATGCTTTATATTCATTTAAAGGAGAACAGGTATCAACTCAACGTTTGGCGGAAGAAGCGTGTGAAATTGAAATAGATATTTTAAAGAAGCCTATAGGTAAGCAAGATCAATATATTGCAGCTTATGGTGGAATGTGTACAATAGATTTTTTAAAAGATGAAGTACGGGTTAATAAATGGAACTTGTCAAATGAAGATCGTTATGAATTGAGTTTAAATCTTTTATTACATTTTACAGGAGTGACAAGAAAATCAGAAATTATTCTTAAAGATCAGAAAAAAAATCTTGTTAGTGGAAAAGCATTTGACAATTTGATGAAGATCAAAAATTTGGCTGTAACGGCAGAATCGTTAAATTTTAAAAATGAATCTGATAGAGATATTTTAGGGGAATTATTAAATAGTAACTGGAGTATAAAAAGAAATTTGACAAGCAAAATTTCTAATCCAGAAATAGATAAAATGTATGATAACGCTTTAAAGGCTGGTGCCATAGGAGGTAAAATATGTGGAGCCGGAGGCGGTGGTTTTTTATTGACATATGCACAACAAAAAAAGCAAACAATGATACGATTTGCCTTGAGAGAGTATAAGGAAATGCCATTCATGTTAGAACGTGATGGCTCTAAGGTGATATTAAATTATAGGAGATATGGATGGAGTTAAATCAATATATATTAGAAGTTAAAAATATTCTTGATAATATAAACCACAAAGAAGTTGAATCATTTATTGAGGCGGTTGATAGAATATATCATAGCGGAAAAAGAATTTATCTTATAGGTAATGGAGGAAGTGCGTCGGCGGCAACACATTTTGCTCAAGATTTATCTAAAGGGACAATTACGGATCCGTCAATAAAGCCTAGAATTTATGCAATATCTTTATGTGACAATATATCAGTTATAACAGCTACATCTAATGATGAAAGTTATGATGATATTTTTGTTAATCAATTAGTTTCTGTAAACGCAGAAATTGGAGATATGTTAGTTGCCATATCATGTTCTGGAAACAGCAAAAATATTATTAAAGCAGTAGATTGGGCACAACAACAATCTATAACTGTATGGGGATTTACGAGTATACAATCTACGGCTAATGAATTGAGTAGTAAATATGATTGTGTTCATGTTCCAAGCCATGATATTGGTACTGTGGAGGGTATTCATAGTGTGATATTTCATTATATTATGTCATATTTTTTTAAATCATTATCGGAGAATGTAAATGCCAACATATGATTATAAATGTGAGAAATGTGGTCATGAATTCGAAGAGATGTTTTCTATTTCACTAAGAAAAAAACCAACTGAAGTTCCTTGTGAAAGACAACCTGGTAACACATCTCCTATTTGTGGTGGTGAAATAATAATAAAAGCAGCTGCACCAGGAATTGGTGATCCCGTTAAATTGGGAATAAGAAAAACTGATAAAAATTTTAATGATAAATTGAACGCAATTAAAAAGGCTCATATAGGAAGTACAATTCAAGTACGAGATTGATTATGAAAAAATTTGTACATCTTGCTAATAGACCTGAATTGTCTTTTGGTATACAACATGAAACTAGAAATGGGAAGAGGTTCTATGCAACTCCAGCCGGTGAATTATATCCGTCAATCACAACAATTCTTGGTGAGTTCAGCAAAGCTGCAATACAGAAGTGGCGAAAACGGGTTGGAGAAACCGAAGCGAACAAAATCTCCGGTAAAGCCTCACGTAGAGGAACCCGCTTACATTCTGTCTGTGAGTCCTATATCCAAAATGATCACGAATTTCTCACGGAAGAGTTACCCCACATTGTTGAACTATTCAAAACGATTGAACCTTACCTAGAACGAATCGATAATGTTCATGGAGTAGAACTTGGACTATACTCAGATCATTTTGGTGTTGCTGGTAGAACAGATTTGATTGCCGAGTTTGATGGTAAGTTGTCTGTGATAGATTACAAAACAAGTAACAGAACCAAGAAAAAAGAATGGTGTGAAAGTTATTTTGCACAATGTGCCTTTTACGCAGTAGCATATGAAGAACTTACAAAGATACCAGTTCCACAAGTAGTGGTAATCATTGCTGTTGATGGAGAACATCCACAATTGTTTGTAGAAAAACGGGATGATTGGACAGACAAAATTTGGGAAGCTAAGAAATTGTATGAACTAAATAATACTGTTAAGGAATTTGTTTGATGACCTGAAAGAATAGTTAAGTAAGACGCGAGTTCGATTCTCGCCAGCTCCACCAAGGAAAGTTAATGGAAAAGAAATTAATGTGGCTTGCAATAATGATATTGCTTGGATTGAGTTTAACTTATGCCACACTCTATATTGGATATGACTTTCGTTGATGGGGCTGACATGGATTTCGATTGCTAATGAAGGTATCAGAGAGAACAGATAGGGTGAT